>Ga0073934_10000719_pt1 | contig 90352 bp, 84 predicted proteins | sample LarsenN4metaG_FD_76834 | JGI IMG/M metagenome (GOLD analysis project Ga0073934, IMG submission 76834) | Hot spring sediment bacterial and archeal communities from British Columbia, Canada, to study Microbial Dark Matter (Phase II) - Larsen... ...
ACGGATAGGCATTTTGAAGGGGCTCTGCGGCGCTTGCTGCTCAGGCGTGTAATGGAGATTGTGTCAAAGCCTCCACCTCGCGCCACACCGAATCAGCCTCACGAAGCACTTCGCAGCGCATCGGCGCTGCGGATGCTTAGGCTCGCGCCTCGCCGCTCGCAGCACCGCCCGCCGCCCGCGCCGAACCACACGAGCTCGCCGATCGGTTGAATTAGAACAGCGATGCCTGCGGCGGCGCCCGGGGTCCAAGCGAGACCATCAGTGCCTCCTCCTCGCCCCGCTCGCGCCGGTGCGCGAGAATGCGTTCGATCAGCTCCGGCTCCTCGATGCTCGCGATCACTTCGAGGCGCCCACCGCAACGCGCGCACTGCTCGATCTCGATCCCGAACACGCGCTTCAAGCGCCGTGCCCAGTTCAACGCCACGTGCTTCGGCGTCGCTCGCTCGGGCGTGCAGCTCCGCGCCTTCGAGCCTCGTCCCGCTGGCGTGATCGCCGCGCGCAGCGCCGCGTTGGCGGCGAACACTCCGTGATATCTCGTCAGATGCACGCGTGGCGGCGGCACCAGCGCCGCTAGGCGCGCGATGAAGTCCAACGGCTCCAGCACGATGTCCGTCGTGCCGTCGCGATACGGGGTCTTCAACCGATAGCGCACGTGACCCTGCGCCGTTAGCGACAACCGCTCCATCGACACCGGCGGCCGGCTCACGTAGCGAGCAAGTCGTTCGAGCTTCTCCCGCTGATCGGCTTCGACACCGATCCCGGCGTGCAGCGAGAACCCTGCGTACTGCGCGACACCTTTCCTGAACTCCTCTTCTCGCGCAGCCACCGTCTGCAACGAAAATACCTTCTGCCCGGCACGCGGGCCGACGGCTACCCGATACGTGATCGAGTGGCCGAGTAGATCGTCGATCGGTCCACCAGCCGCGGGCTCGAGCTCGAGAAAACTCCCCTCCGCGTCTCGTATCAAGACGCCGCGACGCTCGAGCGCGCGGCCGATGCGCTCGGTCAGTCGCTCAACGAGCGCTTGCAGCTCGGCGCCGCCCGGCGGCGCAATACGCCGGAACACCGGCGGCTCGGAGCCGACGAGATACGCGCCGTCGAGCACCAGCATGTGAAAGTGAATGTTGAGATTGAGCGCCGAACCGAAGCGCTGGATCAGCGTCACAGCGCCGGTCGCGCCACTCCTGCGAGTGAGCCGAGCCTTCTTGAGTATGTGGGCCGAGATCGTGCGGTAGACAGTACCGAGCACTTGCGTCAGCGCTTCGGCGTCGGTCGCAAGCAAGAATCGCAGCGCGAATGGCAGCGACAGCACCCATTGGCGCAATGGCTTCCGCGGCAGCACGTTTTCCGCCAGCAGGGCCGCGCTGTCCGTCATCCGCCGCGCTCCGCAGCTCGGGCAAAAGCCGCGGCGCTTACAACTGAACGCGACGAGCTTCTCGGCGTGGCAGTCCTCGCAGCGCACGCGTAAGAAGCCGTGCTCGAGGCGGCCGCACTTCAAATACGCCGCGAATTCCTCTTGCACGTATCTCGGGAGCGGTCGACCCGTTGCTTCGCGCGCTGTCACGAACTCCGGGTAGTACCGTTCGACGAGTTGGTAGAGCAGGGTCGCTTCGGGCCGGTGGCGAACGTAGCCCGGGGGATCGACGAACGGTGGCGCACGCGGGCGTACCCGCTCGCTCGCCATGAATGCGCGTCCTTGCGATGGATGGCAGTGTCGAACCTATGCCGCGACGCGAACCGAGGGTGCATTGATTTCTGATTGAAATGTGCACATTCCCTCGATTGACGAGCGAAACTCGACGATTACAATGAAATCATTGATTGCAAGGCGGACACGACTTATGGCAAGCATCACGCTTCGAAATCTGGACGAGCAAACGAAGGAAAGGCTACGTGTTCGGGCAGCGCGTCAGGGTCGTTCCATGGAAGATGAAGCGCGCAATATTCTCCGCACGGCACTTGCGCAGGACACTAAAGCGTCGCGCAATCTCGCCCAGGCCATCCGGAAACGCTTCGAGCCGCTCGGGGGGGTGGAACTCGAGCTACCCGAGCGTCAACCGATGCGCGAACCGCCGCGACCGGCCAAATGATCATTCTCGACACGAATGTCGTGTCTGAGCTGATGAAGCCTGCTCCCGCGGACAAAGTCATCCGCTGGGTAGCGTCGCAAACGGCGACTAGCCTTTACACGACCAGCATCACCTACGCCGAAATCCTGCACGGCATTCTGTTGCTGCCTGCGGGCAAGCGGCGCAAGAACTTTGAGCAAGCTGCAGAGATGATGTTCGATGAGGACTTCGCAGGTAGGATCCTTCCTTTCAGCAGTGATGGTGCCTTCTTCTATGCTGAAATCGCGATCGAAAGACGGCGCCGCGGCCTGCCCATCTCCCAGTTTGACGCACAGATTGCAGCCATCGCGCGGGCAACCGGGGCCGGTCTCGCAACCCGCAACGTGTCGGACTTCGATCACTGCGGGATCAACGTCGTCGATCCTTGGACTTGAATGCCGCTACTAAAAGGAGATGGTGGCCAGGGACGGAATCGAACCATCGACACGCGGATTTTCAGTCCGCTGCTCTACCAACTGAGCTACCTGGCCGTGCGTTGATGCGCCGCAACCGGCGCCTGAGCGGACGGCTATTAGACCGGCCCGGGTGAGGGGCCGTCAATGCCAATCAGGGCCCGTAACCGGCCGAGAGCCGCGCCGCCCGCCGTTGGGGTGCCAAACGCGGCGGCGGCTCTTTATGATCGCCGCATGAGCGAAATCAAGAAGTACCCGCCGCCGCCTGAGTTCGCAGCACGCGCCCTGATCAACGCCAGCACCTACGCCTCGATGTACCGCGAGTCCGTCGAGAACACCGAGGCGTTCTGGGCCAAGCAGGCGCGCGAGCGCCTCACGTGGATCAAGCCGTTCACTTTGGTGAAGGACACGAGCTTCGACGCGAAGGACCTGCACGTGCGCTGGTTCGCCGACGGCGAGCTCAACGTCGCGGCGAACTGCCTCGACCGCCACCTCGCCGAGCGCGCCGACCAGACGGCGATCCTCTGGGAGCCCGACGATCCGAACAGTGCCTCGCGGCTCCTGAGCTACCGCGAGCTGCACGAGGCCGTGTGCAAGTTCGCGAACGCGCTGAAGCGGCTCGGCGTGAAGAAGGGCGACCGCGTCACGATCTACATGCCGATGATTCCGGAGACGGCGATCGCGATGCTCGCCTGCGCGCGCATCGGCGCCGTCCACTCCGTCGTCTTCGGCGGCTTCTCGCCCGAGGCGCTGAAAGGCCGCATCGAGGACTGCGCGTCGCGCGTCGTCGTCACGGCCGACGAAGGCGTGCGCGGCGGCAAGAAGATTCCCCTCAAAGCGAACGTCGACGAAGCGCTGCAAGGCGTGCGCGGCACGAAGATCGAGCACGTCGTCGTCGTGAAGCACACCGGCGGCAAGATCGCCTGGAACGAAGGCCGCGACAAGTGGTACGAGGACGTCGTCGAGACTGCGTCCGAGGTCTGCCCGCCGGAAACGATGAACGCCGAGGACCCGCTGTTCATTCTCTACACGTCGGGCTCCACGGGTAAGCCGAAAGGCGTGCTGCACACGACGGCCGGCTACCTGCTCCACGCTTCGATCACCCATCAATACGTGTTCGACTACCGCGACGGCGAGCTCTTCTGGTGCGCCGCGGACGTCGGCTGGGTGACGGGCCACACGTACATCGTCTACGGCGCGCTCGCGAACGGCGCAACGACCGTAATGTACGAAGGCATCCCGACGTATCCCGACGCGAGCCGGCTCTGGCAAGTCGTCGACAAGCATCAGATCGACATTCTTTATATGGCGCCGACGGCTATCCGCGCCCTGATGCGCGAGGGCGACGGGCCCGTCAAGAAGACGTCGCGGGCGAGCTTGCGGCTGCTCGGCACGGTCGGCGAGCCGATCAATCCCGAAGCGTGGGAGTGGTATTACCACGTCGTCGGCGAGGGCCGCTGCCCGATCGTCGACACGTGGTGGCAAACGGAAACCGGCGGCATGCTGATCACGCCGCTGCCCGGCGCGACGACGCTGAAGCCGGGCTCCGCGACGCTGCCCTTCTTCGGCATGAAGCCTGCCATCGTCGATCAAAACGGCAAGATCCTCGAGGGCCCGTGCTCGGGCAACCTGGTGCTGCTCGACTCCTGGCCCGGGCAAATGCGCACGGTCTACGGCGATCACCAGCGCTTCGTCGACACGTATTTTCGGCAGTTCCCCGGCATGTACTTCACGGGCGACGGCGCGCGCCGCGACGAGGACGGCTACTACTGGATCACGGGCCGCGTCGACGACGTCATCAACGTCTCGGGGCACAGGCTGGGCACGGCCGAGGTCGAGAGTGCGCTCGTCGCACACGCAAAAGTCGCCGAAGCGGCCGTCGTCGGTTTCCCGCACGACTTGAAGGGCCAAGGGATCTACGCGTACGTCACGCTGAAGGCCGGCGAGCAGCCGAGCGAGTCGTTGCGCAAGGAGCTCGTCGCCTGGGTGCGCAAGGAGATCGGCGCGATCGCTTCACCCGACGTGATTCAGTGGGCGCCCAGCCTGCCGAAGACGCGCTCGGGCAAGATCATGCGGCGGATACTCCGCAAGATCGCGGCGAACGACTTCCAGGATCTCGGCGACACCTCGACGCTCGCGGACCCGGCTGTCGTCGACGACCTCGTCAAGAACCGGGTGGGGGCGTGACGCCCTTGCCGGCGGCTCCGTAGCGGCACGTGACTGCGGCGATGACCCGGCCCAACTTCCTGGTCGCCACTTGGAGCGACGGCGTGCTCGCCTTTTCGGGCGACGCGCCGAGCCGCGAGCTGGTCGGCCGTTCGGTGCGCGCTCTCGGGGAGGATCACCGCGGCACTCCGCTCGCCATCGTCGACGGACGATCCGTGTGCCGCCGTAGCGACGACGGCAACTGGAGCGCCATCGCGACGAGCCATGTCGATCTCGCATGCATCGCAGCGACCGGCGAGGCGATCTATCTCGGCACCGACGAGGCGCGTGTGCTCAGGCTCACGCCGGACGGGCGCGTTGCTCCGCTGGAGGGCTTCGACGAGACCCCGGGGCGCGACGATTGGTACGCCGGCACTGCGCTGGTCAACGGCCACCTCGTGGGCCCGCCGCTCGGCGTCCGCTCGATGGCGGTGTCATCGAACGGCAAAGAGCTGTTCGCCAACGTGCACGTCGGCGGCATTGCGCGCTCGGCCGACGACGGCAAGACGTGGGAAGCCACGATCGACATCGACGCCGACGTTCATGAAGTTCGGACGCATCCGTTCAGGCCGAACGTCGTGGTCGCCGCAGCGGCGGTGGGCCTTTGCATCAGCCGCAACGGGGGTCTCACGTGGACCGTCGAGACGGAAGGTTTGCACGCCTCTTACTGCTCGGCGGTAGCGTTCGCGGAAAACGACATCTTCGTGGCGGCTTCCACGGATCACTTCGCGAGCCAAGGAGCGCTGTATCGCCGGCACGTGGACGGCCAACATCGGCTCGAGCGCGTCGACGGATTGCCCGAATGGCTCGACGGCATCGTCGACACGCGCTGCATCGCGACGCGAGGCCCGACACTGGCCGTCGCCGACAATGGCGGCAATCTGTACGGGTCCGTGGACGCCGGGCGTTCCTGGCGTAAGCGCGCCGGCGGCCTGCCGCCGGTGAGCAGCGTCCTCGTCGTTCGCTGACGGCTACGCGCGCGTGACACTCAACCGCGCCACAGCTCGAAGCCGGCAACGGCAAAGTCTTCGTCGAAACTGAGGACGTGCGTGCACTTCATCCCCTGTGCGACGGCGAAGCTGACTGCATCCGTATAGGTGATCGGGCGCGGAGCTAGCCGCTCTAGCCACTCACGCGCCGCGCGATGATCGGCGGAGGACGCACAGTGAACCGTAATGGCCGAGCTCGCGTCGATGATCTCGAGAGCGCGTAGCGCCGCCGTGTACCCGGCACGGAACAGCGTCTGTCGATGCGACTCCGCGACCACGAGATTCGTCGTCACGAGCGGGATGCGCTGCTCGATTGCGGATCGAAATGCACGATCGGCCGCAGCGTGATGTTGATCGCGCCGGCTGCGCAGAGCGATCCAGGCTCCGCTATCGACGAACAGTCTTGGTTTTGCGACGACGCGCACGGTACGTGGCTGCCGGCTCGGCAACGTACGTCTCGTTCAGATAGCGATCGAACTCGCGGCTCAAGTCCGGCGGCAGACCGTCGATGTCGCCGCTCAGCTCGAGCAGCGGATCGCTAGACGGCTGCCGCGTGAGCGCCCGCACGGCCGCCCGAATGGCCTGCGACTTGGTCCACCCACGTTCGCGCGCGAACGCTTCCAAGCGCTCGAGGTCGTCTTCCTCCAAGTACACCTGCAAAGGCTTGGCCATGACTCGGCATGATGCCCTATCATGATCCGACGATCAATTCGATCATGATTATACACGAGCACGGCCCATGAAGCCGGGCCGCGCTTGCACCGCGCCGGGGGCCCTACTTTGGTTTGTAGTCGGGCGGCGCCTCCGAGCCCTCGCCGAAGAAGAACTTCTCCATCTCCTGCTCGAGGAACTTGCGGGCCTTGGGCTCGATCGGCGTCAGCCGGTACTCGTTGATCAGCATCGTCTGGTGCTTGAGCCAGCGTTGCCAGGCCAGCTTCGACACGTTCTCGTAGATCCGCTGGCCGAGCGGGCCCGGATACGGCGGCCGGTCGAGGCCCTCGGCATCGGGACCGAGCAGAATGCACGTCACTTTTCTTCCCATGCGCCCACTATGCCGGCTCGGGGCGGCCCCTGAGAAGTGCGGCGCCTACCACTCAGTCGTAGCGTAACGCCTCCATCGGCGCGAGGTACGCCGCGCGCCGTGCCGGCAGCGCCTCCCGCAGACGAGCACGGGAGTCTCGCTTCCGGGAATGCAGGTCGAAAGCGCGAAGCGCAGCTCAAAGAGCGGCGCCGCCGAGCAAGGCCGCAATTGGGGCCGGCACGCCGACGCCGAGCTCCGCACCCGGCCGGTGCCAAAGCCAATCGGCGCGGTCCATGACGGCGGACGGCTCGGCGGCGAGCTCGAGCAAGCGCGGCAGGAGATCGAGATCGAAATGCGTGAACGCGTGCTCGATCACGCCGAGCGGGCGCTCGACGGCCACGGAGGCGCCGAGCATGCGCGCGCACCACTCGCGCGGCGAGTCGCCGGCGACGAGCTCGGGCAGGCTGTAGAGCCCTCCCCAAATTCCGCGCGCGGGCCGCCGCTCGAGCAGCACGCGGCCGTCGGGCGCACGCACGACGAGCACGGCGACGTGCCGTTTGCGGCGCGCCCGCTTCGGGCGAGCGGCAGGGTAGCGGCCTTGCGTGCCGGCTCGCGCCGCCGCGCAGTCGGCGGCGAGCGGGCACACGGTGCACGCCGGCCGCGCGCGCGTGCATAGCGTAGCGCCTAGATCCATGATCGCCTGCGTGTAATCGGCGACGCGCTCGTGCGGCGTGTGCGCCTCGGCGTGGCGCCACAGCTCTTCGGCGACGTTCGGCATGCCGGGCCAGCCCTCGACGGCGTGATAGCGCGCGAGCACGCGTTTCACGTTCCCGTCGAGAATCGGCCAGCGCTGGCCATGCGCTTGGGCCAGGATCGCGCCGGCCGTCGAGCGGCCGATGCCGGGCAACGAGTGCAGCGCGTCGAACGTCGCCGGCAGCTCGCCGCCGTGCTCGGCGGCGACGACGCGCGCGGCCTGCCACAGGTTGCGCGCGCGCGCGTAGTAGCCGAGGCCCGCCCACACCGCGAGCACCTCGTCGAGCGGCGCGGCCGCGAGCTCCGCGATCGTCGGGAACCGCTGCATGAACTCGGCGAAGAACGGAATGACGGTGCCGACCTGCGTCTGCTGCAGCATGATCTCGGACACCCACACGGAGTACGGAGTACGCTCGCGCTGCCACGGTAGATCGTGGCGGCCGTGCGCGTCGAACCACGCGAGCAGGCGCGCAGCGACGGTCGTCATCGCGCGCGAGCTGCGCGATCCGGCAACGGCGGCAGCGGCGCGTTCGGCCGGCCGTCGAGCTCGCGAGCGAGCCGCTCGATGCGCATGACGGCTCGCAGGCCGCCCTTCTCGAGCGTGCGCTTCAGATACCAGGGCCCGATGATCGGCGGCACGATGAAATCGGGCTCCATCTCGAGCTTGTACGTCATCAGCGTGCCGTCGCCGTCGGGCTCGAGCGTCCACTCCGACGACGCGTGCTTGAAATTGCTGCCCTCGGGCAGCGCGACGCTCTTGATGTAGCGCGGCGGGTCGGTCTCGAGCCGCTCGGTGCGCTCGAGCGTCACGCAATGCCAGAGCATGCAGCCTTCCATGCGCGTATAGACGATCGGCGTGCCGTCCGGGGCCGGCGGCAGGTATCGGCTCTCTTTGTAGACGCGCGAGATGCGCGAGTAGGCGTTGTCGTCGAAATCGGTGAGAACGGCGTAGATCGACTCGGGCGTAGCCGTGAGGCGCGCCTCCGCCTCGAGCGAGTACCGGCCGCGGTTGCGCCGGACGTCGAGCTCGTCGATCGTCGCCGCGGCCGCGAGCGCGCTCGCGCCGAGCGCGGCGAGTGCCGCGACGGCGCGGAGCGCCGTCACCGCTCGAGCACTCCGCGCAAGCGGTCGCGCAGACGGTCGCGAACCTCCTCGCGCACTTCTTCGCGGCGCTCTTCGACTTCTTCTTCCACCTCCTGCGAGAGCTGCTGCCGCACGATCGCGCCGAAGTCCGGGAGCACCGACGGCTCGGCGATGGTGCCCGTCACGCGCAACGGCAAGCGCGAGCCCGCGTAGCGCACCATCTCGGGATCGGACTGCAGCACGGGCCCGTCGATCATCGTCGCAACGAGATCGAAATCGATCGTGTCGTCGAGCAGGTTCACGCTCCCCGTGCCGTCGATCGTCATGAAGTCGAGGCGGCCGTTCAGGTCGCGGTTCGTCAAGAGCGCGTTCTCGACGACGCCGCTCGCCGACAAGGACGAAAACGCCGTGCGCCGCGGCGCGTCGCCGCGCTCGGGCAGCGCGTCGCCCGAAAGACGCGCGCGCGCCCGGCGGAGCTCGAACCACAAGTCGATGCCCTCGATCGAGCCGTTCGACACGTTGAACGAGACGTCGCCGTCGAGGTCGCGGCGCATCTCGCCCAAATTCCGACCTTGCGTCACGAGGTTCAGGCGCACGTCGCCCGTGCCCGTGATGTCCTGCGAGCCGAGCAGGTCCCGACCGAGCGCAGCGAGATCCACGTCGTCCAAGTTCTGCACGACGTTCATGCGCGCCGCGTCGCCGTCGACTTGCAGGCGAATGTCCCCGTTGAATCGTCCGCCGTAGAGCTGCGCGCGCGGCGTCAACTGCGCGGCGCCGTTGGCGGCGTTCAACGCGAACGCCGCGTTCGTCAGCGTAAGCCCGCTGAACTTTGCCTGCCCGAATTTGAGCTCGCCGCGTGCTTGCACCGTGCGCATCACTTCGATCGGCAAGTCGATTTCGTCGAGCGAGCCCTCCTCGGCGGGCCCGTCCGACGGCTCCTCCGACGGCGGCAGATACCGGTCGACGTTGATGTCGTCGACGGTGAGGTCGTACGTGAGCCGCTCACCCTCGAGCGCGACGCGCCCCGTCAGCGTCGAATCGTCGAGCACGAGCTGCATGTCGCGGAGACCGAGCTGGCTCAAGTTGTACAGCAGGTTCGCTTTCGCGCTCGCGCGCGTCAGCACGGATGGATCGGCCGTTCGAACGTCGACGTCGAATCGCTCGAGCACTTCGCGCGGCACGAACTCGCGGATGTCGACGGCCCCCGTGAGCGCGAGGTCGCTCAAGAGCCTTTGGCCCGACAGCGAGCCCGCCATCGTGATGCCGAGAAAGTCGAGCGTGAGGCCGTTCAGCTCGAGCGTCTCGTCCGCGAGATTCGCGGCCAGGGACTCGAAGTTCAGCCTCGCCTCGCTCGGTCCACCCGGCCACCCGGCGCCGCTGCCGTCGATCGTCACGGCGAGCTCGTCGAGCCGGTACGCGTTGTCCGCGAGCGCAAGCGTGGCTTGCATGTCCGCCTGCACTTCCACGGCGACGTCGGCGCCCGCGAGGTTGAACTCCATGTGCAGCGGAAAGCGCTCGCCGACGCCGAATCCTTCGGCCGTCAGCCCGAAATCCGTGAGCTCCCAGCGTGCGTCCGTCGCGGCGTCGTTGAAGACGACGCGCGCGTCTTCGACGGCGATCGCGTCCACGCCGAGATCGAGGCCCGCCGGTGCGGAGTCTCCGGCGCCGTCGGCCGGCGCAGCGGGCTCGCCTCCGCCTCCCAAGTCTTGCCAGTTATTGGCGCCGCGGCGGTCGCGCGCGAGATTCAGCTCGAGCCCCGAGAGGCGCGCCTGCCGGATTCGAATGTTCTGCGACAGCAGCGGCAGAAGCGCGACGCGCAGCTCGGCGTTGCCGATGCGCGCCATCGGCTCGCCCCCGAAGCCAGGCGCGTTACTGAGCGCGGCGCTGCCGACGGCGATGCGAATCGTGGGAAAGAGCTCGAGCTCGAGATCGCCGTCGAGCGTGAGCTCGCGCCCCGTCGCCTGCTGGACCGCGGCCGTGATTTCGTCCTTGTAGTCGTTGGGATCGAACACGAGGCTCACGACGATTCCCACGACGACGAAGAGAACGACGACGGCGCCGACGACGATGCCGAGGAGCTTGAGTACACGTTTCATGGGATTACGCTCGCTTGGGGGGTGCCCTCGTGAGAGCGAAGGGCTCATCGTAGCAAACCGGTTCGGCGGGGGAGAAACCGCCGCGAAAACGAGCCGCTAGCCCGTGGCCTTGGGGCGCGATTTCGCTGGGAATCGGCTGTTCCAGCGCTCGACGACGGCCTCGAGCTCGCGCGCGCGCACGGCCGCGCCGAACAGATGCCCTTGCGCCTTGTCGCAGTGCATCGCCTCGAGCATCTCGAGCGTGCCTTCGTCCTCTACGCCTTCGGCGCATGCGCGCATCTTGAGCTTGTGCGAGAGGTACACGAGGCCTTCGACGAGCGCGCGCGCGTCCTCGCGGAGCCGCATGTCGTTCGTGAACTGATTGTCGAGCTTCACCTCGCTGAACGGCATCTTGTAAAGATGCGTGAGCGACGAAGCGCCCGTGCCGAAGTCGTCGAGACAGAGATTCACGTTCTTCACGCGGAGCCGCGCGAGGATGTCGAGTGCGACGGCAGGGTCCTGCATCGCGGCCGTCTCGGTGAGCTCGAGCGTGACCATCGACGGATCCAAGTTGTTTTCGCGGATCAAGCTCAGCAGCCGATCCGGGAACTTGAGATCCGAGAGGAACTGCGCGGACAGATTCATGCCGAGCTCCATGTAGAGCCCATGCGCGAACCAGACACGCGCTTGCTCCATCGCGGCGCGGAAGACGAAGTCCGTCACATCGACGATGAGGCCGCTCCTCTCGGCGAGCCCGATGAAGTCCTTCGGATAGAGCAGGCCGTATTCGGGGTGCTGCCAGCGAACGAGCGCTTCGGCGCCCTCGATGATCCAGCGGCCGGGGCCCTTGAACGTGGCCTTCGGCAAATAGTGCACGACGAGCTGGCCCTGGTTCACGGCGTCGCGCAGCTGGTTCTCGGTGATGTGCTTCGTGTGAGACTTCAGCCGCGCGAGCAGCACCTCGAGCTCGTCGAGCGGAATCGGCTTGCAGAACGAGCCCGCGATGTCGACGCCCATCGAGATGCCGAGCTCCGCCGCCGAAGTCAGCACGCGGCTATCGAGGCCGCTCGCGATCAGCACCTTCGGGCGGCGGTCGAGCGTCGAGAGCTCGCGCAGGAGCTCGATCCCGTCGCGGCCCGGCATCTGCAGGTCGAGCAAGAGCACCGTCGGCGAGAACTCGAGGACGTTCTCGGCGAAGTTCGTGGGATCCGAGATGACGCGCACCTGGAAGCCCAGGTCCTCTCCGACTTGTCCGAAGAAGGCGCCGACGTCGACGTCGTCGTCCATGACCATCAAGCGGTTGTCGTTCGCGGGTGTGTCGCTCACGGCAGTGCTCCAAGATTCCTCGTCATATGACCGCGCGCGGCAAGGTCGTGAACGACGAGGCCGGGTTGTCGCGATTCCATTGGCTGGCGAAGCTCGCGATCTCGGATGCCGGAACGGCACGGCTGACGAAGTACCCTTGGCACCGGTCGCAGCCCATGATCGCGAGCATGTCGAGCGCCGCGCGATTCTCGACGCCCTCCGCGCAAATCTTGAGGCCCAAGTTGTGCCCGAGCTCGATCAGCGAGCCTACCATCGTGTTGGCCTCGCGGCTGTGCGGGACGTTCATGACGAGGCTCTTGTCGATCTTCATCTCGTTGAACGGCATCTGGTAGAGCTGCGTGAGCGACGAGTACCCCGTGCCGAAGTCGTCCAGCGACAGGCCGACGCGCTTCACGCGCAGCCGCGTCAGGATCGCCATCGTGGCAGTCGGGTTCTGGATCGTCGCCGTCTCCGTGATCTCGAGCACGAGCTGGCTGCCGTCGACGCCGTTGTCCGCGAGCATCGACGCCACGCGATCCGGAAAGCGCAGATCCGTGACGAGGCTCGGCGGCAGATTCACGGCGCACGTCAGACGCAACCCCTGCTCCTGCCAGGCCCGCACTTGGCGCAGCCCGGCGTTCAGCATCGTGGTCGTCAAATCGGCGATGAGCCCGGTTTGCTCCGCGAGCGGAATGAACTCGTTCGGCATGACGAGCCCGAGCTTCGGATGCTGCCAGCGCGCGAGGGCTTCGACGCCGTCGACGACCCAGCCGCTCTGCACGAGGGAGACTTTCGGCTGGTAGTACGGGACGAACTCGTTGCTGGCGATGCCGCGGCGCAAGTCGTCCGCGTCGAGCTTCGAGCTTTCGTGCAGCATCGCGGCGAGCTTCGCCTTGAGGGTTTCGGCTGCGATCGGCTTCTCGAGCGTGCCGCACATGGCAAGCCCGTGGCTGATGCCGAGCTCGTGCGCGGCCGCGAGAACGCGCTCGTCGGCGCTGCCGGTGAGTATGACGTTGGCCGTGCAGGCCCGCGCGGCGAGCGAGCGCAAGAGCTCCACTCCGTCGGTATCGGACAGGTGCAGCGCCATCATGACGAGCGACGGTTGAAAGGACTCTAGGAGCTGCACGAAGCCCCCGCCGGACGTCGCGCTCGCGACGGCGTAGCCGACCTTCTTCGCCAAGTTGCCGACGAAATCGATGACGGCGTCATCCTCATCGACGATCAGCAACCTATTGACGTTGTCGGCCATGCAGCGCTCGAAGTCCAAGAACGACGATGGCGCGAGCGCTCTACTCGCCCCGAGTCGTACGTTTGCCGTAAGTCGGCCTAGGATAGGTGGTTCTTCAGGCGCAGGCAGAATGGCGCTCGAATTGTGTGACGAGCGTCAATCTTCTTGCGTGCGTAGCGCACGAATCATCCAGGGGAGTGGAGCGGGTGATGGGAATCGAACCCACGCCATCAGCTTGGGAAGCTGAGGTTCTACCATTGAACTACACCCGCTTCGCGGCACCGGCCTCCCGCGTTTCCGCTCGGGGGGCGCTTTTGATTCTAAGCAATTCTTGGGCGCCGGCGCGAGTCGCCGTATCGCGCCACTCGAATTGTTACCGGGGCGGGGCATCGTCGCGCCAAAACTCCGGTTACCCACGATGGCAGGAAGTGGCACAGTGGCGTCGCGCAGTGGCGCAGGGGTGACCCCGGCTCCCCCTCGACCCGCGGAGCGGCCGCCATTGAACCGCGGCCGCGCGCGGGCCGAGTATAGCCGTTGGATTGGGCTCGATCGGCAAGGACTTCGATGGACACGCCCCGCACGCCTCCGACGCACCCGCGCAGGGTTCGCAGCTTCGTGCGGCGCCCCGGCCGCACGACGCCCGCGCAGCGGCGTGCGTTCGCCGATCTCTTGCCCCGCTACGACATCGATGCGCCGGACGGCCCAGTCGATCTCGCCGCCGTCTTCGGCCGCGACACGCGCCGCGTGCTCGACATCGGCTTCGGCGACGGCGAGGCGCTCGTGACGAATGCACTGAACAACCTGGGCGTAGACTACGTCGGCATCGAGGTGCACGAGCCCGGCATCGGGCACCTGCTCTTGCTGCTCGAGCAATCCGGTGCGCACAACGTGCGCGTCGTCACGCGGGACGCGGCCGACGTGGTTCCGCAACTGTTCGCCGACTCGAGCTTCGATGCCGTGGATCTGTTCTTTCCGGACCCGTGGCCGAAGAAGCGTCACCACAAGCGCCGGCTCGTGCAGCCGCCGTTCGTTGCCGAGATCGCGCGAATCTTGAAGCGCGGCGGCTTTCTGCACGTCGCGACGGATTGGGCCGACTACGCGCGGCACACGCGCGAGGTGCTCGCCGGAAGCGCGGAGCTCGTTCCCGTCGAAGCCGCCGATATGTGCCACAATCCGCTCGCGCTTCGTCCGCCGACGAAATTCGAGCGTCGCGGCCGAACGCTCGGGCACGAGGTCGTCGATTTGTTCTACAGGAAGGCATGACGGGCAACGGACGCATGACGTGGCAGGTTCTCGTGAGCGCACGGCTTTGGCTCGCCGCGCTGATGGGATTCGCCGGCGGATTGCCGTTGCTCCTCACGCTGACGGTGTTGCAAGCGTGGCTCAGCCAGGAAGGCGTGAGCCTCGCGACGATCGGGATGGCCGGCCTCGTCGGGTTGCCGTACAGCATCAAGTTTCTTTGGGCGCCGCTCGTCGATCGCTTCAAGCCGTTTGCGCTCGGGCGGCGCCGCGGCTGGCTGCTACTGACGCAACTCGCGCTTGTCGCGAGCATCGTCTGGCTCGGGTTTCAGGATCCCTCGAGCAATATCTGGGGAGTCCTCGTTGCCTCGGTGTCGGTCACGTTCTTCTCGGCGACGCAGGACATCGTCATAGACGCGTATCGGCGCGAGACGCTCGCCGATGATGAGCAAGGGCTCGCGGCGAGTTTCTACACCTACGGCTATCGCCTCGGAATGCTGCTCGCGTCCGCCGGCGGCTTGATTCTCGCGGACATCGTCGGCTTCAACGGCGTCTACCTCGTCATGGCCGGCGTAATGGCCGCTTGCATCATCGTGACGCTCGTGGCGCCGGAGCCGGCGGTAACGGCGCCCTCGCGCTCCTTGACCGAGTCGTTCGTCGGCCCATTCGTGGAATTCTTCACGCGGCGCGACGGCGCGTTCAAGGCCCTGCTCGTTCTCGTGTTCATCGTGATTTACAAGCTCGGCGACAACCTCGCGAATCACATGGCGATTCCCTTTTACTTGGAGCTGGGGTTCACGAATACCGAAATAGGCGCCATTGCGAAGGTCGTCGGCGTCGCCGCTCTGCTGTTCGGCGTGTTCGTCGGCGGCGTCGTCACGCTCAGGCTCAAGCTGTACCGCGCGATGTTCGTGATCGGGTTGCTGCAGGCCGCTTCGACGGCGTGCTACGTCCTTCTCGCGTACGCCGGCTACGACCGGACATGGCTCACGACGGTCATTGCGTTCGAAAACATGACCGTCGGCATGGGCACGTCGGCGCTGCTCGCGTTCATGGCAGCTTTGACGAACAAGCAGTTCACGGCCACGCAGTTTGCGCTACTCTCGACGCTCGCCACGATACCGCGGTCGTTGCTATCGGCCCCGAGCGGCTTCATGGCCGAAGCCTTGGGCTGGCCTCAGTTTTACATCGCGTGCACTTTGCTCGCGATACCTGGGTTGCTGCTGCTGCCGTTCGTTCGCCACTGGTTCGGCGAGTCGCCGGTCGCACCGGCGGTTGCGCAAGAACGGCCCCGCTCCGCGCTTCAAAGCTCCCAGTCGTAGTCGATCGTGAGGGGCGCGTGGTCCGAGAAGCGGCGCCGCTTGTAGATCGCGGCGCTCTTCACCGCCGCGCCGAGCTCCGGGCTCACGACCTGATAGTCGATTCGCCAGCCCGTGTTGTTGGCCCACGCTCGACCGCGGTTCGACCACCACGTGTATTGATGCGGCTCCTGATTCACGGCGCGGAACGCGTCGACGAAACCGCGCCCGTCGAACAGCGAGTCGAGCCACGCGCGCTCCACGGGCGTGAAGCCCGGATAGTTCTGCAGCGCGCGCCAGTTCTTGAGGTCGATGGGCCGGTGAGCCATGTTGAAGTCGCCGCAGAACACGAGCGGCAGGCCAATCGTTGCGAGCTCGGCCAGCCGACGGTCGAACGCCGCGCAAAAGCGGAGCTTCGCTTCCTGGCGCGCCGGGCTCGCGGAGCCCGACGGGAAGTAGGTGCTGACGACGGCCACGTTGCCGAACCGCGCCTCCACGTAGCGGCCCTCGCGATCGAATTCGGGCTCGCCGATGCCGCGCACGACCTCGACGGGCTCCGCGCGCGAGTAGATCGCCACGCCGCTGTAGCCGGCTTTCACCGCGTGCACGCAGGCTCGGGTGTAGCCGCGCGCATGAAACGCCTTGCCGGCGATCTGCTCGTCGCGCGCCTTCAGCTCCTGCACGCACAGCACGTCGGCGCGCTGGCGAACGAACCACGAGAAGAAGCCCTTGCGCACGGCACTTCGCAGGCCGTTCGCGTTGAAGGTGACGATTCGCAAGAAAGGCGGGTTGGCCGGAAAGCGGAAGCGATATGATACGCGAGCTTTCGGGGTGCCTACATGAACGCGTACAAAACCGAATTCCTGGAGCTCGCGCTCGAGGTTGGCGTTCTGAAATTCGGCGAGTTCACGCTGAAATCCGGGCGCGTGAGCCCCTATTTCTTCAACGCCGGCTTGTTCAACACCGGTTATGCGGCCGCAAAGCTCGGCCGGTGCTATGCGTCCGCCATCGCGGCGCTCGACCTCGAGTTCGACATGCTGTTCGGGCCCGCCTACAAAGCCATTCCGCTCGTCGCGCTGTCGGCCGCTTCGCTCGCGAGCCACTTCGACGAGGACTACCCGTTCGCCTTCAATCGCAAGGAGGCCAAGGATCACGGCGAAGGCGGCTCGATCGTCGGCGCACCGCTCGCGGGCCGCGTGCTGATCGTCGACGACGTCATTACCGCCGGCACGGCCGTGCGCGAGGTGCTCGACATCGTACGCGGCGCCGGCGCGAGCCCGGCAGGCGTGCTCGTGGCGCTCGACCGCGAGGAGGTGGCGCCGAAGGCCAAGATCTCGGCCGTTCAGCAGCTCGAGAACGAGCTGAAGGTCCCGATCCGGAGTATCGTCACGCTGACGGACCTCATCGACCATCTCGAGGGCGACAAGGAATACGAGCAGTTCTTGCCGGCGGTCCGGGCGTACCGGAATCGCTACGGCGTACCGCGCGAGTAGCTTGGTCTCTGTCCAAATGAGAGCTATTTGGCAGAAATGGCCTCGAGGCAGCTTCGGCACCCGGTTTTTTGGTATATGTAAGCGGCTCGGGCCCAAGTCGAAGGTTACATAACTTGCGGAGTTTCGGCCTCACGTTGCTCGTCGTTGCGGCCATCGGGCTGCCCACCATGGGCAGCGTCGAGGCGCAGGGGCAACGTCTCTACAAGTACACCGATCGCAACGGCAACGTTCAGTACAGCGACAAGGTCCCGCCGGAGTACGCCGACCGCGACCGTAGCATCCTGAACGAGCAAGGCGTGTCCGTGGCTTTCGAGGAAGGCGCAGTCACCGACGAAGAGCGCTCGGAGGCGGCCGAGCGCGCAGCGCAGGAAGAGGCAGACCGCCAGGCACGGCTGGAAATCGCGCGCCGCGATCGCATGCTGCTCGAAACGTATCTCACCGTCGGCGACATCGAGGATTTGCGCGACCGGCGCCTGGAGCTGCTCGAATCGCAGATCAAGGTCACCGAGCTTTACCTGAACAATCTGCGCAAGCGCCTCGTCGGCCTGCAAAGCGAAGCGAGCCGCTTCAAGCCGTACACGCTGAAAGAGGACGCGCCGCAGATCCCCGAGGATCTTGCACGCGACATCTCGCGAACGACGGCATCGATCGCCCTTTACGAGCAGACGCTCGCGCGCACGCGCGCCGATCAAGCGGCGCTCAAGTCCTCGTTCGACGCGGACATCTCGCGGTTCCGCGAGCTCAAAGGCGGCTAGAGCCGTCAACCGCGGCCCGTGTGGCCGAACCCCCCGCTGCCGCGCTCGCTCGCGGCGAAGCTTTCGACGACGTCGAACTCCACCTGCACGACGGGCACGACGACGAGCTGCGCAATGCGCTCGCCGGGCTCGACGCGAAAAGCCGCGCCGCCGCGGTTCCAGCAAGAGATCATCAGCTCGCCTTGATAGTCGGAATCGATTAGCCCGACGAGATTGCCGAGGACTACGCCGTGCTTATGCCCGAGCCCGGAGCGCGGGATGATCACGGCGGCGAGCTGCGGATCGGCGATGTGAATAGCGATACCCGTCGGAATCAACTTCGTGTCGCCGGGCACGAGGTCGAGCGGCGCGTCGAGGCATGCGCGCAGATCGATGCCGGCCGATCCGGCGGTGGCGCGCTTCGGTAGCGGAAAGTCCTTGCCGATGCGCGGGTTCAGAATTTTGAGCTCGATACGCCGGGCGGTAGCAGTCACGAAGAGCCTTGTTTTTCGGATGACGCGCCTCTCAGACGGGGCGCGAGGAAGATTGCACGACGCTGCGCGCGGCGCGGTAGCGCTCGGCGACCACCTCGACGAGGCGCCGCGCGAGCAACCCTTTGCCGCCCTCGCCGAGCGCGAGCTCGCCGCCGGGCCAGAACACCGTGAGCGCGTTCGTCTCGCGATCGAATCCGCAGTCGGGGCCTACCTGATTCGCGGCGATCATGTCGATGCGCTTGCGCTCGAGCTTTTCGCGCGCATGCTTTTCGACGTCGTGCGTCTCGGCGGCGAAACCCACGGTGAACGGAGCGCACGGCAGCGCCGCCACGCTGGCGAGCGTGTCGGGCGAGCGGACGAGCTGCAATTCCATTTCCGCGGCCGAGCGCTTGATCTTCTGCTCCGCCACGTCGCGCGGCCGATAATCGGAGACGGCCGCGCAGCCGATGAAGATGTGCGCGCCGCCGATTTCGTCGTGGACCTTGCGGCACATCTCTTCGGCCGTCTCGACGTTCACGCGGCGCACGGCCGCCGGCGTCGGCAACGAGACGGGCCCCGTCACGAGGACGACGTCCGCGCCGGCTTCGCGCGCCGCCGCGGCGACGGCGAAGCCCATCTTTCCGGAGCTGCGGTTCGTGAGGTAGCGCACGGGATCGATCGGCTCGCGCGTGGGCCCGGCCGTGATCACGACTTTCAAGCCTTTGAGCGGCTGCGTGCGAAGCCCGCCCGTGTGCTCGAGCAGTGCCGCGGCGATCTCGTTCGGCTCGGCCATGCGGCCTGGCCCGGTCTCGCCGCAGGCTTGATCGCCGCTCGCAGGGCCGACGAAGCGCACGCCGCGCGCTTCGAGCAGCGCCCGGTTCGCCTGCACGGCCGCATTCGCCCACATCGCCTGATTCATCGCCGGCGCCAGCACGACCGGTGCCGTCGTGGCGAGACACACGGTCGACAGCAAATCGCCGGCCAATCCGGCGGCCAGCGTCCCCAGGAAATGCGCGGTGGCCGGCGCGACGACAACGACGTCGGCCCAGCGCGCGAGCTCGATATGGCCCATCGCGGCCTCGGCGGCGGCATCCCAAAGATCGTCGCGCACGCGCCGGCCCGATACCGCTTGGAAAGTCAACGGGCCGACGAGCTCGTGCGCGCCGCGCGACATGACGACCTGAACTTCCGCGCCGCGCTCGACGAGGCGGCGCACGAGCTCGGGCGCCTTGTACGCCGCGATTCCGCCGGTCACGCCGAGCAACACTCGCGGCGCCGGCGTGCGTTCGGTGGTTGCCATGGGAGGTCTCCGGTGACCGAGCTTACTCTCGCTTCTTCGGGCCTCGCCACTGGCGAATCGAGCTTTTCTTATGTCTTCGGGGACTAATCGCTGCTGCCGGCCGATGGCCGGCGCGCGACGATGACGGCCCGTGGCAACGAGGACGAGCTTCATGCGGCAAAGCACCTGCCCGCCGTCGGAGAAACCCCGAGAACGGCTGCTCGACGTCGGTCCCAAAGCCCTGTCCGACGGCGAGCTTCTCGCAATCCTGCTCGGGACCGGCATCCGCGGCCAATCGGCCGGCGAGCTCGCGCGAGCGCTGCTCGGCGAGTGGGGCAGCCTCACCGCGCTGCTCGCGTGCGCGCCGGCCGAGCTCGCACGCGCAAGAGGCCTCGGCCCCGCTCGCGTCGCCCGCCTCGCCGCGGCGCTCGAGATCGGCCGCCGCTACCTTGCCGCGCCCCTCGAGCCGCGCCGCGCGCTCGCCGCACCCGAAGACGCCGCCCGATTCTTGAAAGCGCGGCTGCTCGATCTCCCACACGAGGTCTTCTGCTGCCTCTTCCTCGACACCCGCCACCGCCTGATCCGCTGCGAAGAGCTCTTCCGCGGCACGATCGACGGCGCAACGGTCTACCCACGCGAGGTGGTCAAGCGCGCGCTCGCCCACAACGCGTCGGCCGTCATCGTCGGCCACAATCACCCATCCGGCGTCTCCGAGCCGAGCGAGGCGGACCGCAACATCACCCTCAAGCTGGCCAAGGCTCTGGCACTCGTCGAGATCAGGCTGCTCGACCACGTGGTGGTGAGCCGCGGCGGCCACGTCTCCCTAGCCGAGCGCGGCCTGGTCTGAGGCGCCTCGCCTTGCCGCCTAGCGGGTCGAGCGGGTATAGTCCCCGCCCTTTCGAAGCCGTCTGAGATCAGTCATGTCGAGGGTCTGCCAAGTCACCGGCAAAGGGCCGATGGTCGGGAACAAGGTTTCCCACGCGAACAACAAGACGAAGCGCCGCTTCCTGCCGAACCTGCATACGCAGCGCTTCTGGCTCGAGAACGAAAAGCGCTTCGTGCGGCTGCGCGTGTCGCGGCAGGGTCTGCGAATCATCGACAAGAAGGGCATCGAGCAGGTCGTCGCCGATCTGCGCGCCAAGGGCGAACACGTCTAACACGGGCTAGAAGATCATGCGCGAGAAGATTCGACTCATGTCCTCGGCCGGCACCGGCCATTACTACACGACGACGAAGAACCGTCGGCTCCATCCCGAGAAGATGGAGGTCATGAAATACGACCCCGTCGTGCGCAAGCACGTCACGTACAAGGAAGCGAAGATCAAGTAGCGGCAACCGCTACCCGTCCGGAAAAAACCCGCCTCGAAGGCGGGTTTTTTGTTGGGACCTCGAAAGCGGGACCTAAGCCGCCGCAGGCTCGCGCATCGCGCGGAACGACTTGAGATACGCCACGAACTCCTGCAGGCCTTGGATGCCGCTTTGCTCGGCGCGCGTGCACCATTCGCGGAACTCGGCGAGGAGTCGCTCGTTGCTCGTGTGAGCGCCTTCCCAGAGCTGCTTCAGCTCGCTGCGGAACTCGAGCACCGTCTTGAAGTGCGGATGACGCTGCGCGAGCTCGGCGAGCTTCTGGCGCGAAGATTCGTCGAGCAATTCGGGGTGCCAGCTCAAAGCTCGGCGCGTGGCCCGCAGCAACGAGTTCGCGTTCTCGCCGAAGCTCTCGAGCTCGCGACGCAGCACCGGCAACGTCACGTTGTAGGTGTAGTGCCTGAGCACGTGCATACGGTTGACGATGATGGCGCGCAGCTCGTCGAGCTCCGGCGCTGCGCGCGACGTCGTCTCGAGCTGCGGCAGCTCCGCGACGCGGCGAATCGTCGCGAGCTTGAGCCACACGAGCACCTTCAGGTGCAGCCAGCCCATGTCGACCTCGTGCGGGCGCATCGAGAAGCGCGCCGAGGTCGGGAACGCGTGATGGTTGTTATGGAGCTCCTCGCCGGCGACGAGCAAGCCGATCGGCCAAAGGTTCGTCGACGCATCGTCGGTCTCGAAGTTCCGATAGCCCCTTGCGTGACAGAGCCCGTTCACGATGCCCGCGGCCATGAACGGCATGTTCGAAAGCTGCAGCGCGATCATGATGATGCCGGGCACGCCGAACAGCACGAGGTTCGCCACGACGAGCAGCGCGATGCCGTAGTAGCTGCGCGTCGGATGGTGGTAAAGGCTGTTCTCGAGCCAGTCGTTGGGCGTGCCCTTCGCGTACTTCTCGAGCGTCTCGCGGTCGCGGGCTGCCGCGCGATAGAGCTCGGCGCCCTCGAGCAGCACGCGCTTCAACCCGAACAAGCGCGGGCTGTGCGGGTCGCCTTCCTTCTCGCAATGCGCGTGATGCTTGCGGTGCACGGCCACCCATTCGCGCGTCGACGAGCCGGTGTTGAGCCAAAGCCAAAAGCGGCATAGGTGGCGAACTACGGGGTGCAAATCGACGGAGCGGTGCGCTTGATCGCGATGGTAGTAGAGCGTCACGGCCATCATCGTGGCGTGCAACCAGAGCAGGGTGACGATGACGTAGCCCCACACGCTCAGGTTGGCGAGGCCGTAGAAGTGCTCGTAAAGAAAGTTCACGGTGGTACGGATCCTTGTAGGTAGCGGGCGCGTTGAGGCTTTGGCGCGCCGAGGGTTGGGCTCAATAATAGCCGATTGGGCGAGCCTACTCCAACGAGCGATCCGGCCGGCGTGCGCCGCGTCACGAGCATCTCGCGGTTTTGCGACCCCGATCACGCGCCCGTAAGCTCGTGCCATGCCGGAACTGCCCGAGGTCGAGACAACGCGGCGCGGGCTCACGCCCTACGTCGTCGGGCGCACGATCGAGCGCGTCGAGGTGCGCGAGCCGCGCCTGCGCTGGCCCGTCGCGACCGCGCTGCCGCGCGCGCTGGCCGGAGCGCGTATCGGCACACTCGAGCGGCGCGCCAAGTATCTGCTCTTCGGCACCGACGCCGGGACCTTGCTCGTGCACTTGGGCATGTCGGGCAGCCTGCGTTATCTCCCGGCGCCGCAAGAGCCCGCGCCCCACGACCACGTCGACGTGCACTTCGCGGGCGGCGGCACGCTGAGGCTCAACGATCCACGCCGTTTCGGCAGCGTCTTGCTCACGCGGACGCCGAGAACGCACCCGCTGCTCGAGCACCTGGGGCCCGAGCCGCTCGGCGAAGCGTTCGACGCCGACTACCTCTATCGCGCGAGCCGCAACCGCCGCGTCGCGATCAAGCAGCACCTGATGAACGGCCGCGTCGTCGTCGGCGTCGGCAACATCTATGCAAGCGAAGCGCTGTTTCGCGCCCGGATCCATCCCGAGCGCATGGCGGGGCGAATCGCGAGAGCGCGCTTCGAGCCGCTCGTCGAAGCCGTGCGCGACGTGCTGCGCGACGCGATAGAGGAAGGCGGAACGACGCTGCGGAATTTCGTCGGCGGCGACGGTGAGCCCGGCTACTTTCGCGCCTCGCTGCGCGTCTACGAGCGCGCCGGCCTACCTTGCCTCGATTGCGGCGCGCCGATCGCGCGCCGAGTGCTCGGGCAGCGGGCGACTTATTACTGCCCGCGCTGTCAGCGCTAGTCGCCGAGCGCCGCGCCCTCGCGGCGCGGATCGACGCCGCCGTAGAGCACACGTCCGCGGCGCGTATACTCGATCGCGATCGCGTGCAGGCCGCTGTTCATGCCGTTCAGCACGACGTCGTGGCCGAGCGCCTCGAGCGCGGCTTCGTGCGCCGCGACGCTCGTTCCTTCCTCGAGCTCGATGGGGCCTTCCTCGGCGAGGAAGTGCGGCGCCGCGACGGCCTGCTGCGCATCGAGCTCCCAGTCGACGAACCCGACGATGCTCTGCGCGACGTAGCCGATGATGCGCGTGCCGCCCGGCGAGCCGACGGCGAGCCTCAAGCGGCCGCGCTCGTCGAGCAGCATCGTCGGCGCCATGCTCGACAGCGGCCGCTTGCCGCCCTCGACGCGATTCGCCACGGGCTTGCCGTCGACGGTCGGCACGTAGTCGAAGTCCGTGAGCTGATTGTTCAGGATGAAACCGCCGACCATGAGCTGGCTGCCGAACGCGCCCTGGACGCTCGTCGTCATCGACACGGCGTCGCCGAAGCGATCGACGATCGAGAAGTGGCTCGTCGACGGCCGCTCCGACGCCGTGCCCGGCGCGTACTCCCAAGCGGCGGCGGCCGGCGGCTCGCCCGGCGCGACCGTCTCCATGGCCTTGTCCGGATCGATCAGCGACGCCCGGGCACGCAAGTAGCCCGCGTCGAGCAGGCCCGTGACGGGGGCCGCGACGAAAGCGGGATCCCCGAGATAGAGGTTGCGATCCGCGAACGCGAGGCGGTTGGCCTCGGCGAACACGTGGATCGCGCGCACGGGCTGCGTATGAACGTCCGGCAGATCGACGTACGCGAGGATGCCGAGCACCTGTTGCATCGTGACGCCGCCCGAGGACGGCAGTTGCGGCCCGCAAACGCGCCAGCGCCGGTACGGCGTGCATAGCGGCGCGGATACGTGCGCCTCGTACGCGGCCAGGTCCTCCGCCGTCATCCTGCCCGGGCGCACGTTGTTGTCCCGGACCTCGGCCGCGATCGCGCGCGCAAGCTCGCCCGTGTGCATCGGCTCGGCGCTGCCGGCCGCGGCCAGCAGCCGCAGCGCGGCCGCGTACTCGGGGTTCGCGAGCCGGTGACCGACGGGATGCGGCTCGCCGCTCGCGTCGTAGAAGTACCGGCGGAAATCGTCGCCGCGCGCGAAGCGCTTGAAGCCGTTCAGAAGACCGAACAGGCGCGGCGACACCTCGAAGCCGCTCTCGGCGAGCTCGATCGCCGGAGCGAACAGGTCGGCCCATGGAAGGCGGCCGTGCGCGCGGTGCGCGAGCTCGAGCATGCGCAGCGCGCCCGGCACGCCGACGGCGAGCCCGCCGACGCCGACGCTCGCGAACGACTCGGGGCGGCCGTTCGAGCCCAAGAACATGTCGGGCGTCGCCGCCGCCGGCGCCGTCTCGCGCCCTTCGTACGCCGTGATCTCACCCGCGGCGCCGTCGTCGGCCGCGTCGTAGACGAGCATGAACGCGCCGCCGCCGATGCCGGAGGACTGCGGCTCGACGAGCGTCAGCACGAGCTGCACGGCGATCGCGGCGTCGACGGCGCTGCCGCCCTTGCGCAAGATCTCGCGGCCCGCCTCCGACGCGTACGGATGCGCCGCGACGGCGAGCTGCTCTGCCGCACGTACGGGCGCGGCCGCCGGCTGCGCGGCCGCGGCGGCGAGCACGCAGGCGGCGAGAACCGCGGCGGCGAGTCGACGCATCGTGCGAGCCATCAGCGCTTCTCGTGCTTCCGCCCGAGCCGCTCGGCCACGGCGGGATGAACGAACGCGCTGACGTCGCCGCCGAACTCGGCGATCTCGCGCACGAGGCTCGAGGAAATGAAGGTGTGATGCTCGGACGGCGTCAGGAAGATCGTCTCTACACCGTCCGCGAGATGGCGATTCATCGTTGCGAGCTGAAATTCGTACTCGAAGTCCGAGACGGCGCGTAGGCCTCGGACGATCGCTTTGAAGCCGTTCGCGCGCGCGAACTCCACGGTCAGGCCCGTGTAGCCCGTGACGGACACTTCGGGCAGATCGCGCAGCACTTCCTTTGCGAGCTCGACGCGCTCGTCGAGCGTGAAGAGCGGCGCTTTCTTCGGATTCGATGCGATCGCGACGACGACGCGATCGAACAACCGCACGCAGCGGCGAATCAGGTCCTCGTGCCCGCGCGTGATCGGGTCGAAGGTGCCGGGATACATGGCGCCGATTTTCACGACAGGTGCGCTTCGCTCGTGGAAGGTCCGGGCATTGTAGCCTCTCGGAACTCGAGGAGCCCGTAGGCCACGGCGCCGGCGCGGCCTTGCTTCGCCCACGCGGCCGACGGCACGGCCGGCAAGCCTTCGCTCAACGAGCGCTCGACGTAGACGAGCGCTCTCGGCGCGAGCCACGGCCGCAACACCTCGAGCAACGGGGCGATCGGCTCGGAGTACGGCGGGTCGAGGAACGCGATGTGGAAGCGTGCGGCGGCCGGCTCGCGGAGATAGGCGAGCGCGTCTCGCCGCACGATTCGAGGCGCCGCTTCGAGCCGCCGCGCCGTCGCGTGCAGGGCTTCGACGAGCACGGCGTCGCGCTCCACGAGCGTGACTTCCGCCGCGCCGCGCGACAGCGCTTCGAAGCCGAGCACGCCGGTGCCCGCATAGAGATCCAGGCAGCGCGCCCCGGGCAGCGCGCCTTGCAACCAGTTGAACAGCGTCTCGCGCACGCGATCCGGCGTCGGACGCACCGCGGTGCCTTCGGGAATTTCGATGCGCCGCCCGCGCCACGCGCCTGCGATGATCCGGACGCGGCCCTGCCCATGCTGCGCTTTGCGCCTTACCATGTGAGTCACACTAGCAGAACCTTCCACGCCGCCCCTCCTACCCGTATGGCCACCGCCGCAAACGAACAGCCGAGCTCCGGATTCTTCGGCAAGCTCAAGGCACGGTTGAATCGCGGCACGAGCTGGCTCAAGTCCGAGCTGCTCGGCTTCGGCGGGCAGCCGCTCGACGAAGACACGGTAGAGGAGCTCGAAACGCGGCTCATTCGCGCCGACGTCGGCGTCGAAGCAACGAGCTGGCTCGTCGACGCAATGCGGGCCGCGGCGAAGCGCAACGCGAGCGCCCCCGCCGTCGAGCTGCTTCGGCAAACGGCGCTCGGTCTGCTGAAGGGGGTCGAAGCTCCGCTCGTCGTTTCGCGCGAGAGAAAGCCGTTCGTCATTCTCGTCGTCGGCGTCAACGGCACGGGGAAGACGACCACGGTCGGCAAGCTCGCGAGCCGCTTGAAGAGCGCCGGGCACACGGTGCTGCTCGCCGCGGCCGACACGTTCCGCGCCGCGGCCGTCGAACAGCTGCAGGAATGGGGCAAGCGCGCGGCCGTGCCCGTCGTTGCGCAGGATCCCGGTGCCGATCCGGCGGCCGTCGTCCACGACGCGCTCGTCGCGGCGCGCGCGCGCAACATCGACGTCGTGCTCGCCGACACCGCGGGGCGGCTTCATACGGCGGCGGGCCTCATGGACGAGCTCGACAAGATCAAGCGCGTGATTCAGCGCTTCGACGCGACGGCGCCGCACGAGACGCTGCTCGTGCTCGACGCGAGCCAAGGGCAAAACGCGCTCGCGCAGGCGCGCTCGTTTCACACCCGGATGAAGCTCACGGGTCTCACGATCACGAAGCTCGACGGCACCGCGAAAGGCGGGATCGTCTTCGCGATCGCGCGTACGCTCGGCGTGCCGATCAGGCTCGTCGGCGTCGGCGAAGGCGTCGCAGACCTCGACGACTTCCGCGCCGACGAGTTCTTGAAGGCGCTGCTCGGCGACGACGCGGCCGCATGATCCGTTTCGAAAACGTCTACAAGCGCTATCCGAACGGCCGCGAAGCGCTTTCCGGCGTCTCGCTGAACATCGAGCGCGGCGAGTTCGTGTTTCTCACCGGGCCTTCGGGCGCGGGCAAGAGCACGCTGCTGCGCCTGATCGCCCTCATCGAGCGGCCGACGCGCGGCACGGTGCTCGTCAACAACCAGAACTTGTCGCGCATCACGCGGCGCAGGATCCCACCGTTCCGGCAGCGGCTCGGCGTCGTGTTCCAGGATCACAAGCTCCTCTACGACCGAACCGTCTTCGACAACGTCGCGCTGCCGCTCGTGATTGCGGGCGCGACGCGGCGCGAGATCGAGAAGCGCGTGCGCGCCGCGCTCGACCAAGTCGGACTGCGCGGCCGGGAGTCGCACATGCCGATCACGCTCTCGACGGGCGAGCAGCAGCGCGTCGGCATCGCGCGCGCCGTGGCGCCGCGCCCCGACCTGCTGATCGCCGACGAGCCGACGGGCAACCTGGACCCCGAGCTGTCGCTCGAGATCATGGAGCTTTTCATGCGCTTCAACGAGGTCGGCGTCACGCTGTTGATCGCGACGCACGATCTCGAGCTCATCGAGCGGCTCCCGCGCCGCACGTTGAAGCTCGTCGGGGGCCAGCTTGCGGGCGATACCGGGCGCGCGGCCGCGTAAGCGTATGCGCGCGCTCAAGCACTACCTCGGCTTGCATCGCGACAACTTCGCGGGTGCCGTCGCGCGCTTGGCCGCGCAGCCGTTCGCGAGCCTGCTCACGATCCTCGTCATCGCCACGGCGCTCGCGCTGCCGGCGGGGCTCCGTGTCGCCGTGAACAACGCCGACGCCGTCAGCGACTCGTGGCAAAGCGCAGCCGACTTCACCGTGTATTTGAAGCTGGACGTGTCCGCGGAAGCCGCCCGGCGGACCGCGCGGGCAATCGAGGAACGCCCCGACGTCGCCAGCGTCACGGTGATCGATCGCGACGCGGCGCTCGAGGAGTTCCGGGCCCGGTCCGGGTTCGGCGAGGCGCTCGACGCCCTCGACGCGAACCCCCTGCCCCATACGCTCGTCGTCCGGCCGAAGAGCGGTGTGGCGAGCGACATGGAGACGCTTGCGAGCGCCGTGGCGGCGCTGCCCGAGACGGAGCTCGTCCAGATCGACACGGCGTGGGTGGCGCGGCTGCGCGCCATGCTGGCGCTCTTCGGGAGGCTCGTCGACTTCGTGACCGTGCTGCTCGGGCTCGCGGTCGCGATCGTCGTCGGCAACACGATCCGGCTCGAGATCAACAACCGCAGCGTCGAGATCGAGGTCACGAAGCTCGTCGGGGGCACGGACGGGTTCATTCGCCGGCCGTTCCTGTACCTCGGCCTCTGCTACGGCCTGGCCGGGGGCTTCGTGGCCCTGCTCGTCGTCACGGCCGGGCTGTTGCTGCTCGGCCCGCCCGTCCGGGCCTTGGCGGCCCTCTACGGCAGCAGCTTCACCCTGGCCGGGCTTTCCCCGGCCGAAATGGCCGTTCTGGTGGGCGGAGGCGCCCTGCTCGGCTGGCTCGGCGCGGGCCTGGCCGCCGCCCGCCACCTGCGGGCCATCGAGCCGAAGTAAGACCGGGTTCACGGGAAACCGATCCGGTTGTTAGCACTCTAAGGCACCGAGTGCTAACATGCCTTCGGGAGGTACGGGAATCATGACGACAACTGCTTTGGCGACCCGCCCGGCCGAGCTCATGCTCGCGGGGCCGCTTGGCAGCCTGGACCACTACATTCAGGCGGCCAACGCCATTCCGATGCTGACGGCCGACGAGGAATTCGAGCTCGCAACCCGCTTGCGCGAGCACAACGACCTCGATGCCGCCAGGCGCCTCGTATTGTCGCACCTGCGTTTCGTGATCCACGTGGCCCGCGGGTATGCCGGCTACGGGCTCGCGCTCGGCGACCTGATCCAAGAAGGCAACATCGGCCTCATGAAGGCCGTCCGGCGCTTCGACCCGAACGTCGGCGTTCGTCTCGTCTCGTTCGCCGTGCACTGGATCCGCGCCGAGATCCATGAATTCGTGCTGCGCAACTGGCGCCTCGTCCGTGTCGCGACGACGAAGGCCCAGCGCAAGCTCTTCTTCAACCTGCGCAAGGCCAAGAAGCACCTCGGCTGGCTCAATCGAGAGGAAGCCGAGGCCGTCGCGGCGGATCTCGGGGTCACGACGCGCGACGTTGCCGAGATGGAGCAGCGCTTGAGCGGCCACGACCTTTCGTTCGACCCCTATCCGGACGAGGACGAGGACTTCGCCCCGGCGACGTACTTGCCGAGCCCGAACAGCGACCCGGCCCGCGCCGTCGAGCGCGACGACGCCGATGCGTTCGACCACGACCGCCTGACGGCCGCGCTCGAGAAGCTCGACGACCGCAGCCGCTCGATCCTGTCGCGGCGCTGGCTCGCCGAAAACAAGGCGACGCTGCACGAGCTCGCGGCCGAATACGGCGTCTCGGCGGAGCGCGTCCGGCAGATCGAGGCCAATGCGATCGGGAAGCTCAGGAAGCAGCTCGTGGCGGCCTGAGCCGTTGCAGCGGTCCTGAAGGACAGGGCGCCCGGCTTTCGCGGGGCGCCCTTCTCTTTCCGTGGGGGTTCTGACTCAGCTCAACGTCAACGGAACCAGCGTCAGCTCGACGCGACGGTTCTGCTGCCGGCCTTCCTCCGTGTCGTTCGTCGCGATCGGCCGTTCCTCGCCCATGCCAACCGTGATGATGCGGTCGGGCAGCACGTTGCGCGTGCCCAAGTAGGCCGCGACGGAGGCCGCACGGCGCTCGGAGAGCCGTTGGTTGGCCTCGAGCGAGCCGATGCTGTCCGTATGACCCGCGATCTCGATGACGGTCTGATTGAACTCGGCGAGCACCGTGCTGACGGAATTCAGCACGTCGTAGAAGCCCGCGTTCAAGTCCGCGCTGCCGAACGCAAAGGTGATGTTGCCGGGCATGTTCAGCGTGATGTTGTCGCCGATGCGCGTGACGCTGACGCCGGTCCGCTCGAGCTCGGCCCGCAGCCGCGCTTCCTGGCGGTCCATGTAGGCTCCGACACCGGCGCCGGCCAGCGCGCCGAGACCCGCGCCTACGAGCGCGCGCTTCTTGCGCTCCATCGAGCTGTCGCCCGTGATGAGGCCCGCGACGGCGCCCGCGGCCGCGCCAATCACGGCCTGGCGCTGAGCCCGCGCCGGGCGCTCTTCTCGCGTGTACGGGTCGAGCGTCGTGCATGCCGACACCGTCAAGGCCAAGCCGGCAACGAGCGCGCCGGCCTTGGACCAGTTCTGAATCCGCATTCGAAGTACCTCCTCTCCTAGGCGGCGGTATCATGCCAAGCCGAACCTGAACGAAACGTGACCTGGCGCTCTTAAACATAACCGCAAGCGCGCGAGCTCAGGGCAACCGGCCCGCGATCCGGCACAGCATTCCCATGACCACCGCCAAGCTCGTAGCCGTCGTCGAGGACGAAGTCGCCATCCGCGACAACTATCTCGCGGGGTTGCGCCGGCACGGCTACCGCGTCGTCGGCTACGGCAGCCGCAAGGAAGCGCTGGCCGGATTCGCGAATCGATTCCCCGACCTCGTCATCATCGACGTGAGCTTGGGCGCCGAGGTCGAAGGCGGCTTCGAGCTCTGCCGCGAGCTGCGTGCGCGGTCGACGCAATTGCCGATCATCTTCCTCACGGCGCGCGAGAGCGAGCTCGACGCCGTGTCGGGCCTGCGCCTCGGCGCCGACGACTACCTGACGAAGCGCACGAGCATCGAGCATCTGCTGGCCCGCGTCGCTGCACTGTTTCGGCGCGTCGAGGCGCTGAAAGCCGGCGACGAGCCCGGCGAACGGCTCGAGCAGGGGTCGCTCGTGCTCGATCGCGACCGCATGAGCGTGCAATGGAAGTCGACGGCGGTGCCGCTGACGGTGACCGAGTTCTGGGTCGTCCACGCCCTCGCGCAGCACCCGGGCCACGTCCGGAGCCGCGAGCAGCTGATGGCGGCGGCGAACGTCGTGCTCGACGACGGCACCGTGACGTCGCAGATCAAGCGGATCCGGGCCAAGTTCGCGAGCATCGATCCCGAGTTCGACGCCATCCAGACCGTGTACGGGATGGGCTATCGCTGGAAGGCCGACTGATCCCGCCCGAGCCCGCGATTGACGGCGCGTCGGGCCGTTCCCTATAGTCTCAAGCCGGCATAGGCCTGCTCCGGTCCTTTTGAGTTAGGGCCTCTCCGCGGCAGATCATGGCCGGCGGCTTGACAGGTCCAGCCTCTTAACTGCCAGCCCGCAAGATAAAGAAGCCAGCGGAGTCAGTCGGCTGACCGCTGTAGAAACCATGACGGCAAGAGCAAGCAACACGAAACGGCAACGGAGCGGCACGCCCAAACGGGCGAGCGCCGGCCGGTGCGGCGTGGGCGCTCTTGCGGCATGAGGACGGCAAGCATGCGTAAACCACACCACACCGGCCTCCCGCCGGCACGCGGGTTGTATCGGCCCGAGCTCGAGCACGACAGCTGCGGCGTCGGCTTCGTCGCGCACATCGAAGGGCAGCGCAGCCACAAGATCATCGAAGACGCGGATCACCTGCTCTGCCGCATGGATCATCGCGGCGCACGCGGCGCCGAGGCCAACACCGGCGACGGCGCCGGCATGCTGACGGCGTTGCCGCACGAGTTCTTGGCGAGGGTGGCGAAGGAGACGTTCGGCGTCACCCTGCCCGGCCCCGGTAGGGTCGCCGCGGGCATCGTGTTCCTGCCCACCGACGGCGAGGAGCGCGAGCGCTGCAAGGCCGTCGTCGCCGATATTTGCGCCGAGGAAGGCCAAGTGCTCGTCGGCTGGCGAGCCGTTCCGACCGATGCCGATGCCGCGGACTTGGGCCAGGGCGCGCGCAACGCTGCGCCGCACATCGAGCAGCTCTTCGTCGCGGCCGGCGTGGGCTTCGAAGGCGAGGCGTTCGAGCGCAAGCTCTACATCGTCCGCAAGCGCGCGAGCCACAAGCTGCGCGGCGACTCCACGCTGCGCGAGGCGAAGCGGTTCTACGTCTGCAGCCTGTCGACGAAGGTGCTCATCTACAAGGGCATGCTGACGCCGGGGCAGCTCTTGAGCTTCTACCCCGACTTGCGCGCCGCGGACTACACGACGCACCTCGCGATGGTGCACTCGCGCTTCTCGACGAACACGTTCCCGAGCTGGGACCGCGCCCAGCCGAACCGCTTCATGTCGCACAACGGCGAGATCAACACGCTGCGCGGCAACGAGAACTGGATGCGCGCGCGGCAAGGCGTCGTGGCGACGCCGCTCTTCGGCGACGACCTCGAGAAGCTCTTCCCCATCGCGGAGCCCGATTGCTCGGACTCCGGCGTGTTCGACAACGTGCTCGAGTTCCTGCTGATGACGGGCCGCACGCTGCAGGAATCCGTGATGATGATGATTCCCGAGGCATGGCAGAAGAACGAGCTCATGCCCGAGGGGAAGCGCGCGTTCTACGAATACCACTCGTGCCTCATGGAGCCGTGGGACGGCCCCGCGTCGATCGCGTTCACGGACGGCAAGTACATCGGCGCCGTGCTCGACCGCAACGGGCTGCGGCCGAGCCGCTATTACTTGACGCACGACGACCGCGTGATCATGGCGAGCGAGGTCGGCGTCGTGCCGATCGACCCGAAGAACGTGAAGGCCAAGGGCCGCCTCGAGCCGGGCCGCATGTTCCTCGTCGACTTCGAGCGCGGGCGGCTCGTGCCCGACGACGAGATCAAGAACGAGTTCGCGAGTCGCCGTCCGTACGGTCAGTGGCTCGAGGAAAACCGCATCCCGCTGCGGCAGGTCACCTGCGAGACGCCCGTGCCCGTGATCGAGCGGTCCACGTTGCTCGCGAGGCTCCAAGCGTTCGGTTACACGACCGAGACGCTGCAGTTCATGCTGCAGCCGATGGTGCGCGAGCACCGCGATCCCGTCGGCTCGATGGGCAACGACAGCACGCTCGCCGTGCTGTCCGACAAGCCGCGGATGCTCTACGACTATTTCCGCCAGCTCTTCGCGCAGGTGACGAACCCGCCGATCGACTCGATCCGCGAGGAAGTCATCATGTCGCTCGAGTGCTACGTCGGCCCCGAGGGCAACCTGCTCGAGACGACGCCGAAGCACGCGGAGCGCCTGCGCCTGCGCCAGCCGATTTTGACGAACGAAGAGCTGGCCGGCATCAAGCAGCTCGAGTTCCGCGGCTGGCGCTCGCTGACGATCGACATCACGTTCGAGCGCAGCGACACGCCGGGCGGCCTGAGGCGCGCGATCGACCGCATCTGCGACGAGGCCGAGCGCGCGATCGACGAGGGCTACAGCTTGATCGTTCTCTCGGACCGCGGCGTGGGTCCGGATCGCGTGCCCGTCAGCGCGCTGCTCGCCGTCGGCGCCGTGCACCACCACCTCGTGAACCGCGCGAAGCGCACGCGGATCGGCATCATCGTCGAGACCGGTGAGGCGCGCGAGGTTCACCATCATTGCCTGCTCGTCGGCTACGGCGCGGACGGCATCAACCCGTATCTCGCGTTCGAAGCGCTAGTGCACTCGCGCGACGAGGGCCTGCTCGACCAGGACACGGACTTAGTCGGCGATTACCGGCAGGCAGTCGCGAAGGGCATGCTCAAGGTCATGGCCAAGATGGGCATCTCGACGCTGCAGTCCTACAAGGGCGGGCAGATCTTCGAGGCGCTTGGGATCGCGGACGAGGTCATCGACAAGTGCTTCCGCGGCACGGTGAGCCGCCTTCAAGGCGCGGGCTTTGCCGTGCTCGAGGAAGAAGCGCTGCGGCGCCACGCGCTCGGCTATCCGCGCGACCCCACGGACCGCCTCGCGTCGTTGCCGAATCCCGGCGAGTTCCACTGGCGCAGCGCTGGCGAGCGCCACGCCTGGGACCCGCAGGCGATTTTCTCGCTGCAAGTCGCCGCGCGGCGCGGCGACAAGAATGCGTATCGCGAGTTCGCCGCGCACGTCAACGAGGAAGCTCGCCGGACCGGCGCGCTGCGCGGCCTGCTCGAGCTCAACCTCGCCGCGAAGCCCGTGGCGCTCGACGACGTCGAGCCCGCGAGCGAGATCGTCAAGCGCTTCTGCACGGGCGCCATGAGCTTCGGCTCCCTGTCGGCCGAGGCGCACGAGACGCTCGCCGTCGCGATGAACCGCCTGGGCGGCAAGAGCAACACCGGCGAAGGCGGCGAGGATCCGGCGCGGTTCATCCCGCTGCCGAACGGCGACTCGCGTAGGTCCGCGATCAAGCAGATCGCGTCGGGGCGCTTCGGAGTCACGATCTGGTATCTCGCGAACGCCGACGAGCTGCAAATCAAGATGGCGCAGGGCGCCAAGCCCGGCGAGGGCGGCGAGCTGCCGGGCAAGAAGGTCGACGAAACCATCGCACGCATTCGCCACTCGACGCCGGGCGTGGGCTTGATCAGCCCGCCGCCCCACCACGACATCTACTCGATCGAGGATCTCGCGCAGCTGATCCACGACCTGAAGAACGCGAACCCGACGGCGCGCATCAGCGTGAAGCTCGTCTCCGAGGTCGGCGTCGGCACGATCGCCGCGGGCGTCGTGAAAGCGCACGCCGATCACGTGCTGATCTCCGGCGACAACGGCGGCACGGGCGCCTCGCCGCTCACGAGCATCAAGCACGCGGGCCTGCCGTGGGAGCTCGGCCTAGCCGAGACGCACCAGACTCTGGTCATGAACGACCTGCGCAGCCGCGCCGTGCTGCAGACCGACGGCGGCCTCAAGACGGGCCGCGACGTCGTGATCGCGGCACTGCTCGGCGCCGAGGAAATGGGCTTCTCGACTGCGCCGCTGATCGCCCTGGGGTGCATCATGATGCGCAAGTGTCATCTGAACACCTGCCCCGTCGGCGTCGCGACGCAGGATCCCGTCCTGCGCCGGAAGTTCGCCGGCCAGCCCGAGCACGTCGTGAACTACTTGTTCATGGTCGCCGAGGAAGCGCGCGAGATCATGGCGAGCTTGGGCGTTCGGCGGTTCGTCGACCTGATCGGCCGCACGGACCTCTTGCAGCCGCGCGCCGCGATCAATCATTGGAAGGCCGACGGGCTCGACCTCACGCCGCTGCTCGTGCCGGCCGAGAAGCCGAGCTCGAGCACCGACGTCTACTGCACGAAGAAGCAGGATCACGGGCTCGACCTGGCGCTCGACAACCGGCTCATCGCGCTCGCGAAGAAGTCGATTCAGCAGCGCAAGAAGACGCGCGAGGAGCTCACGATCGCGAACGTCAACCGCACGGTCGGAGCGATGCTGAGCTACGAGGTCGTCAAGAAGTGGGGCGCCGACGCGCTGCCGTACGACACCGTGCGCTTCAAGTTCACGGGCACTGCCGGGCAAAGCTTCGGCGCGTTTCTCGCGAAGGGCATCACGCTCGAGCTCGAGGGCGACTGCAACGACTACGTCGGCAAGGGCCTGTCGGGCGGCCGGCTCATCATCTATCCGCCGAAGACGGCCACGTTCAAGGCCGAGGAGAACGTGCTGATCGGCAACGTCGCGCTGTACGGCGCGACGAGCGGGCGCGCGTTCTTCCGCGGCCGCGCGGCCGAGCGCTTCTGCGTGCGCAACAGCGGCGCGAAAGCCGTCGTCGAAGGCGTCGGCGATCACGGCTGCGAGTACATGACGGGCGGTCGCGCCGTGATTCTCGGGCCGACGGGCCGGAATTTCGCGGCCGGCATGTCGGGCGGCATCGCGTACGTCTGGGATCCGAACCGCGACTTCGCGGCGAAGTGCAACACGGGCACCGTCGATCTCGAGGCCGTCGAGGAGGACGAGGACATCGCCGAGCTGCGCGAGATGATCGAGCTGCACCGCGAGTACACGGGCTCGCCGGTCGCCGCGCGCTTGCTCGACGAATGGCCGATGTCGCTGCAGCAATTCGTGAAGGTCATGCCCACGGACTACAAGCGCGTGCTCGCCGAACGGAAGCGGCACGACGAGGAAATGGAACAAAAGCTGCGCAACGACGAGACGGGCAATTTCGTCGCGCAAGCGCGCTGATTTTCACGGACTGGCCTCAGCGATGGGTAAGCCGACCGGCTTCATGGAGTATCCCAAGAAGAGCGTCCCGTATAGGGACGCTCGCGAGCGCGTGCGCGACTTTCGCGAGATCTTCACGGAGCCCGCGGAAGACCATTTGCGCAATCAGGGCGCGCGCTGCATGGACTGCGGCGTGCCGTTCTGCCAGTCCGAGAACGGCTGCCCGATCGACAACCTGATTCCGGAGTGGAACGACCTCGTCTATCAAGGCCGCTGGCGCGACGCGCTCGACCGGCTGCACAAGACGAACAACTTCCCGGAGTTCACGGGCCGCACGTGCCCGGCGCCTTGCGAGGGCGCCTGCGTGCTCGGCATCACGGACCCGCCCGTCACGATCAAGAACATCGAGAACGCGATCATCGATCGCGGCTTCGCGGAGGGGTGGGTGAAGCCGCACGTGCCGGCCGCGCGCAGCGGCAAGCGCGTAGGCGTAGTCGGCTCGGGCCCCGCGGGCCTCGCGGCCGCCGATCAGCTGAACAAGGCCGGGCACAAGGTCACGGTCTTCGAGCGCGCCGACCGCATCGGCGGGCTCTTGATGTACGGCATCCCGAACATGAAGCTCGACAAGGGCGTCGTCGACCGCCGCGTCGAGCTCTTGCGCGCCGGCGGCATCGAGTTCGTCGTCGATGCCGACGTCGGCAAGAACGTCGATCCGAAGAAGCTGCTCGTCGAATACGACGCGCTGCTCTTGACCACGGGCGCCACGCGGCCGCGCGATCTCGAGATCCCCGGCCGCGAGCTCGGCGGCATTCACTTCGCGATGGAGTTCCTGACGGCGAACACGAAGAGCTTGCTCGAGAGCGGCCTTACGGACGGCAAGTTCATCAGCGCGAAGGACAAGCGCGTCGTCGTCATCGGCGGCGGCGACACGGGCGCCGACTGCATCGGCACCTCGCTTCGCCACGGCTGCAAGAGCTTGCTGAACTTGGAGCTACTCGATCAGCCGCCGCCGAAGCGCGCGGCCGACAACCCGTGGCCGCTGTGGCCGAAGATTCTGCGGACCGACTACGCGCACGAGGAGTCGATCGCCCTCTTCGGGGCCGACCCGCGCAACTACGCAGTCGTCTCGAAGGAGTTCGTCGGCGAAGGCGGCAAGGTGCGCGCCGTCCGCATCAACCGCGTCGAGTGGCGGCTCGGAAGCGGCCCGCCGCGGATGGTGGACGTCGAGGGCTCGTCGGAGCTGCTCGAGGCCGATCTCGTGCTGCTCGCGATGGGCTTCCTCGGCCCCGAGGCCTATCTCGCGAGCGCGTTGGGCGTCGAGCTCGATCAGCGGTCGAACTACCGTGCCGCGCATGGGCCGTTCGCGACGAGCGTTCCGAAGGTGTTCGCGGCAGGCGACTGCCGGCGCGGCCAATCGCTCGTCGTCTGGGCCATCAACGAAGGCCGCGGCGCCGCGCGCGCCATCGACGCGTTCCTGACCGGCGAGAGCCAACTGCCGGCGCCGAAGATCTCGCTGGGTGGAACGACGGCCTAAGGCGGGCTAATCGCCCGCGCCGCGGCGCGGGAAGAACACGCGGAACACCACGCCGCTGCCGTCCGGCAGGTCGTTCGCCTCGCAACGCCCTCCGTGGAAATCCGCAACGAGCGCGACGATATGCAGGCCCAGGCCCAGGTGCGGCCGCCCGTCGCGCCGCTCGCGCACGGACACGAGCGAGTCGAACAGCCGTCCGCGCATCGTCGCGGGCAGCTTCGGCCCGCGGTTCGCGACGGATAGCACGAGCTCGTCGCCGGCGGGCGCCAGCACGACGTCGATCCGGCTGCCCGGCGCGCTGAAGCTCACGGCGTTGTCGACCAGCTTGTCGAGCAGCTGCGCGACGAGCTCCCCCGAGCCGAGCGTCGCCGCGGACTTGGCCTCGCAGCGATAGGCGATCTCGCGCTCGGGATACACGTCGCGATAGGCCGAGCAGCACGAAGCCACGACGGCGGCGAGATCGAACGGCTGCGCTGCCGTTTCGCGAATCGCCTGCTCGAGCTCCGTCGCCTCGCTCATCGCGGCCAGAATGGCGTCGAGCCTCTCCGTTCCCTGGCGAAGACGGTTCAGGTACACGCCGGCTCCCTGCGCCTCGACTTCGTGCTCGAGATTGTCGAGCGACGTGGTCACGACCGCGAGCGGCGTGCGCAGCTCGTGCGACAGCTTGCTCGCCAGCGTACGTAGATAGTCCGTGTGCTCGCGCAAACGCTCGAGCAGCTCCGCGAAGCTGCGTGCCAGCGCGCCGAGCTCGTCGCCCGCCGCCGCGCCGGGCATGCCGCTCCTGATCTCGCCGCGCGGTCCGAGCGCCGTCTCCGCCGCGCGCGCGAGCCGGCGAACGCGGAACGAGAGCCACGTGGCATAGCCGAGCAGACCGATGCCGACCACGAGCGTCGCGAGCAGCATCAGCGTCATCAAGCGCACGAGCGCGCGGTTCGTCAGCGTGAGGATCGGCTCGCTGGCCTGCTCGAGCACGACGGCGCCTTCGACGCCGCCCGCGCCCACGATCGGCGCGGCGGCCGCGACGATCGCTTCGCGATCGGGACCGCTGCCGTACCACGCCGTCGCGCCACGCCCGTCGAGCGCCTGCCTCAGCGCCGCGTCGGCGACGCGCCCGGCTGGGCGCTCGGCCGGATACGGCGGATCCTCGCGTGCCAGGAGCCAGCGGAACAAGCCGCCGGCGAGCCCCGGGCCGTCCTCGTACGCGCCCGGCGACACGTCACCCGTCGCCGCGAGCACCCAGCCGTCCTCGTCGAGCACCCTGTAGCGGCCGCCCGCGTCGCCGAACTGCGCGAGCAGCTCGTTCAGCTCCGGGCGGTGCCGTATGAATCTGCCGACGACGCCCGTCGCCGAGTCCCAGGTGGCGTGCAGCTCGCCGTATTCGGAGCCGCTGCGATCGACGGCGATCACGCCGACGCCGAGCGCGCCTCCGACGAGATTCAGCGGCACGCGCACCTCGAGCGCATAGCCGCCGGAGGTCTCCTGCCAGACGCCGATGATTCGCGCGTCGAAGGTTTGCGTCGGCGCGAACCGGTCCGGGCCCGTCTCCTGCGCCCGAAATGCCCCGGGCGCCGCCGTCATGAGCAGCCACCAGCGCGGCGTGCCGGGCTCGGTCGCGATCACGACGCGATCCCCGTACGGCGGCTGCCCCGCTTGCCGTTGATAAACGAGATCGTCGTCCGCGACGCTGATGAAGAGATAGACGAAGCGGCCGTGCGTACCGGCCCAAACTCGATGCCCGTCGCCGAACGAGAGCCCCGCGCCCGCGTTCGTGCTCCAGTGGTCGTCTCGGACGCCGTCGAGCTCGGGCTCCCGAGAAAGCGTCGCCGCATAGATCGTCGCTCCCGCGCGCTGCGGATCGCAATCGGGCGGCGCGCAGAGCGCCGCGCCTTGATCCTCGAGCGCCGTCGCAACCGTGGCCGCGCGCGCGAGCAGCGATTGCTCGAGCGCCGCGCGCAGCGCCGATTCCATTTCCTGGACGTAGCGGACGCCCATCCAAGGAAGCACGAGCGTCAGGAGGCCTACGGCGAGCAACTGCAGCCGCAGCGACATGTGCGTCAGCCGTTCAGCGCTCGCCCGTCATTACGAGCGGCACCTCGCCGCTCGCGCTGAACGGCAGCGGCTCGCGGAACCGGCGATCGAGCTCGACGGTGCCGTAGATCTCGTACGGCAGCGTGTTCTCGGGGCCTTGCACGAACGACAAGAGGCGCGAAACGGAAGACACGATTTCGCTGCCCACCTCGAGCGTCACCGTTTGCTGGTCCAGCGCTTCGACGACGAGCGGCCCCGTGCGTCCGTCGACGATTCCCTCGTCGGCGAGCCGGAGCTTGAAGTCGATGGCTCGAAGGCGCAGCGGCTCGGTGCTCATATTGTCGACGAGCAACGACAGGCGAAATCGCTGCCGGCCGGGACGTCCCGGTAACGGCTCGACCGTCTGCACCGTGACGCGCGGCGTCACGGCGCCGCGTTGCGCGTGCAGCGAAGCGAGCGGAAGGCCGCCGAGGACGACGGCCGCGATGATTCCCGCGGTCAGGCGCATGTCATTCTCCCAGAGCCCGGCGCCATTCGGCGCCGATGATCCGCCACTCTCCGCCGTCATTGACGAGCTCGAGCTCGAAGCGATAGAGATCGGCGTCGACACCGTCGAGGAGGGCTGCCCCGGCGCGCTGCCCGACGAGACCGGCGTGCACGACCGCGCGCGCCGCGTCCGATCCTTCGAGCACGACTTCGTCGACACGGCTCACGACCTCGATACGCTGGTTGACGAGGAAGTGACCGCGGACGGCGCGCATCAGCGCGTCGCGATCGTTGCCCCGCGCGTCGCGATAGGAGTCGCCGATGAAGTCCGCGAAAAACCCCGCGTCGCGCGCCTCGGCCGCCTGCTCCGCCGCGGCCAGCCGCGCGATGATTGCGGCCTCGGGGTCGGCCCCGCCGCAGCCCGCGGCGCACGAGACTAAGCCCAAGACGACGGCCGGCGATGCCTTCATGGCCGCGATTGTAGAGTGCCCGTTCCCCCAAAAACACGACGCCGTGCCGCGGCACGCACATTTATACTGAACCACTCGTTCCGACGGAGCCCTCATGCGCCATCAACAGGCTCGCCGCGTCGCCGTGATCGGCGGAATTCGCATTCCGTTCTGCCGCGCGCACACGGCGTACGCGCGCTGCTCTAACCAGGACATGATGACGGCCGTGCTGCAGGCCCTCGTCAAGCGCTATTCGCTGACCGGCGAGCGCTTGGGCGACGTGTCGCTCGGGGCCGTCTTGAAGCACTCGCGCGACTTCAACTTGGCGCGCGAGTCGACACTCTCGTCGGGCTTGGCGCCCGAGACGCCGGCGTTCGACATCCAACGCGCGTGCGGCACGAGCCTGTCCGCCGCGATCATCATCGGAACCAAGATTTCTACGGGCCTCATCGAGGCCGGCATCGCGGGCGGCACGGATTCGATCAGCGACGTGCCGCTCGTGTACCCCGAGGCTTACCGCGCGTTGCTGCTCGAGAGCGCGCGCGGCCGCACGTTCGGCGCGCGCTTGTCGCCGTGGCTCAAGCTTCGGCCGAGCCACTTCAAGCCGATTTTCCCCGACGTCATGGAGCCGCGCACGAAGCTTTCGATGGGCGAGAGCATGGAGATCACGGCGAAGGAATGGCAGCTCGAGCGCGAGGAACAGGACCGGCTCGCGCTCGCGAGCCATCAGAACGCGGCGCGCGCGTACGCCGAGGGTTTTTACGACGACCTCGTCGTGGAGTTCCAAGGCGTGAAGCGCGACAACAACATCCGCACGGATACGAGCATGGAGCAGCTCGCGAAGCTCAAGCCGGTGTTCGACCGCGGGCCGAACGGCACGCTGACGGCCGGCAACAGCACGCCGCTCACGGACGGCGCGTCGGCCGTGCTGCTCGCGTCCGAGGACTGGGCGCGCGCGCGCAACCTACCGATCGCGGCGTATCTGACGTACGCGCGCGAAGCCGCCGTCGACTTCGTTGCGAAGGAAGGGTTGCTCATGGCGCCCGCCTACGCGGTGTCGGCGATGCTCGCGGAGGCGAACCTCGCGCTCCAGGACTTCGATTTCTACGAGATCCACGAAGCCTTCGCCGCACAGACGCTCGCGACGTTGAAGGCCTGGGAGTCGGAGAAGTTTTGCCGCGAGCGCCTGGGCCGTGACCGCGCCATGGGCTCGATCGACCGCAGCAAGCTCAACATCAAGGGCGGGAGCGTGGCGCTCGGGCACCCGTTCGCCGCTACCGGCACGCGGATCATGGCGACGCTCGCGAAGCTGCTCGAGCAGCGCGGCAGCGGGCGCGGGCTGATCTCCGTCTGCACGGCCGGCGGCATGGGCGTCACCGCGATTCTCGAGGCCGCCTAGCTGCGGTGCGCGCGGCCCGACACGTTCGCCATTTTCTCCCCGCCGGCCGAGGGCGGGCGTTGGGGTCGCAGCCCGCCGGCCATTCTACCGCTCGCCTTCGCTCTCGACCCGGCAGGCGCGGGCCCCCAAAGCTCAGCGCGCGAGCCACAGCGCATACGACACGAGGAACGGCAACGTCACGGCGGCGAGCAGCGTCGAGACGAGCACGATGCCGGCGATGTCGTCGGCGTCGCGCTCGTAGTGAGCCGCGAACAGATAGCTGAAGACGGCGGCCGGCATCGCGCCTTGCAGCACGAGCACGCCCTGCGCGACGCCCGACAGGCCGAGCGCGAAGCTCACGCTCACGGCCACCGCGAACGCGATGACGAGCCGGGCAGTACCCAGCACGAGCGCCCGCGGCAAATTGTGGGTCTTCAAGCCGCCGACGGTGTTGCCGAGCGCCATCAACATCAGCGGAATCAAGAGATCGCCGATTGCTTCGACGGTGGCGGCAAGCCATTGCGGCAGGTCGACGTCCGCGCCCACGACCGCGAGACCGCCCACCGCACCGTAGAGCATCGGCGTCTTGAGCAGCGTCTCGACCGGCGAGACGCGCGTGTGCAAAAGCGGCACGAACGTGAATTGCAGCAGCGAGTTCGTCACGTAGATCGCCACGGCGAGACCGAGGCCCTGCTCGCCGAAAGCGAACAAGCAGAGCGGCAAGCCGAGGTTGCCCGTGTTGCCGAGTGTGAGCGCCGGCAAGAACGACCGCTGCGACAGGCCCATGAGCTTGATCAGCACGGCGGACACCGCGGCGACGCCGAGCGTGACGACGATCATCGCGCCGACCATCTCCCAGAACTGGCTGAGCGGCAGCGCGAGCTGCGACAAGCTCGAGAACACGAGACACGGCCCCGCGACGTACATGATGATGCGCGTCACGAACGGCATGTCGAACGGAGCGCCCGTGAGGCGCCAGCCGTAGCCGATCGCGGCCAGCACGAACACGGGCGCAAGAACGGCGGCAACTTCGGCGATCACGGCGGTGGATACACGATGCGTTCGCTTGAGGCTCGCCGTCGGCGCGGCGCGCGGAAGTCTGCCAGAATGCCGAGCTCAAGTCTCAAAGCATGGCATTCGCGCTCACGATGCTCGGCCAGTTCTTGGAGTACTCCGTGGCGTCTCGTCCGCTCGCCGCTTCGTTCGAGCTCCTCGAGTCGCTCGGCTTCGAGAGCATCCCCGTCGGCGACACGCTGCCGGACCCGTACCTCGTCTACTTCGACGGCTCGGTGGCCATCGGCCTGCACGACCGCGCGCAGCAGGGGCCGCAGCTCACGTTCGTTCGCCCCGGCCTGCGCGACTATGTCCGGCCGCTCCGCCGGCTCGGAGTTACGCTGAGTCACGAGCGCCTGCGCGACACCGAGTTCAACTCGATCGGCTTCGTCGATCCGGGCGGGCAGGAAGTCGTGCTGCTCGAGGCGCGCACGTTTCCGCCAGGCGAGCGGGATCCCAACAACATGGCGATCTGCGGCGACTTCTTCGAGCTCAGCGTGCCCGCGACGGATCTCGACGCGTCGAGCCGCTTCTGGCGCGCGCTCGGCCTCGCCGACGTCGCCTCCGGCGAGACGCCACACCGCTGGCGGCGGCTCGAAGGCCACGGACTGACGCTCGGCTTGCACGAGGTTCGCTGCCGCCCCGGCCTGAGCTTCCGCTGCCACGATCTCGGCGCGCGAGTCGCGTACCTGAACGCCAAAGGATTCTCGGCGCGGACGGGCACGCCGCTCGCGGATCGCGGACAGCCCTCCGCGACGCTGTCGGGCCTCGAGGGAACGGATTTCTACCTGTTCGAGACGGGCGCGCTGTGACGGCCGCTACGCCGCGGCGGCGTCGCTGCGGGCGGCCTCGGCCAGCGCGTCGCGCAGCCGCGCGTGGAGCGGGCTCGAGCGCGGGAAATGCGTGAGCAGATACTGCATCTGGTCGGCGAGAACGCGGCGGCCCTTCAAGTAAATGTACTCGGCATACGTCGGCGTGAACGGCACGGCGACGAGCTGCAGGCGCGCTTCCTCGGGCGTGCGGCCGCCCTTGTGGTTGTTGCAGCGGCGGCACGCCGTCACGACGTTGGTCCACGCGTCGCGGCCGCCACGGCTGATCGGCGTGATGTGGTCGCGTGTGAGCTCGCTCGCGCGGAACTGCAATCCGCAGTACATGCAGAGGTTCGCATCGCGCCTGAACAGCGTGCGGTTGTTCAGCGGCGGCGTATAGCGCTCGCGGTTGCGCTCGAGCGTGTGCGTGTCGCCCTGCGTCGCGATGATCGAGTTGATCTCGATGATGCTGCGCTGGCCGGACTTGGCGCTGTAGCCGCCGCGGATGCGGTACAACGTGGAGCCGCACGCGTAGGCCACCTGGCCGCTGTGATAAAGCGTGGCGGCGGCGCGGTAATCGATCCACTCGAGTGGCATTCCCGCGACATCAGTGCGCAGAACCTCTTGAGTCAGGGCGTACACGTGTTTTCGGGTCCGGCCGATTCCTCGAACCGGCCCAAGTTTCTCCTTAAGATCGACAATATTCAATGGCCTACGCGGCACCTTTGTGTCATCATCGGCTCCCGACGAGACCGGCCGATTCCGCTCGGTGCGTTGCCCCCCAGCAACGCCGCCCGTAAAACCCCAAGAGCTCGGAGCGTCGGATGCCACTCAGTATCGGAGTGCTGAAGGAAACCTCTGCCCACGAGGCGCGGGTAGCCTTGACGCCCGACGTCGCGGCCAAGCTTGCGGATCTCGGAGGCGTCGTCCACATGGAACGCGGCGCCGGGGAGCGTAGTCACTTTGTCGATCCCTCGTTCACGCGAGTTCAATTTCATGCCGCCGCCGGCGCCGTGCTCGAGCGGTCGCGGGTGTTGCTCAAGGTGCAGCCGCCCACGGTTGCCGAGGTCGAGGCGCTCGCTCCGGGCGCCGTCGTCATAGGATTTCTTCAGCCTCATCGGGAGCTCGACGTCGTTCGCGCGCTGCGCGACCGCAAGCTCACGAGCTTCGCCGTCGAGCTGATCCCGCGCATATCGCGCGCGCAGTCGATGGACGCCCTGTCGTCGCAGGCCGCCGCGGCCGGCTACAAGGCCGCCTTGCTCGCCGCGAACGCGCTCGACAAGTTTCTGCCGATGCTGACGACGGCGGCCGGCACGATTCGCCCGGCCCAGGTGCTCGTCATCGGCGCCGGCGTTGCGGGGCTGCAGGCCATCGCCACGTCGCGGAGGCTCGGCGCGATCGTCGAAGCGTACGACGTCCGCAGTGCCACGAAGGAGCAAATCCAATCGCTCGGCGCGAAGTTCGTCGACACGGGCGTTGCAGCCGAAGGCACGGGCGGCTATGCGCGCGAGCTCACGGCGGAAGAGAAGGCGAAGCAGCAAGCGGTGCTCGACCGGCACGTCGCGAAGGCCGACGCCGTGATCACGACGGCCGCCATTCCGGGCCGCGCCGCGCCGCGAATCATCTCGAAGCAGGCCGTCGAGGCGATGAGCTCCGGCGCCGTCATCGTCGATCTCGCCGCCGAGAGCGGCGGCAACTGCGAGCTCACCGTGGCCGGCGAGACGGTCGTCACGCCGAACGGCGTGAAAATCCTAGGGCCCCGCAATCTGCCCTCCGAGCTCGCGCGCCACGCGAGCCAGATGTACGCGCGCAATCTTCTGAACTTCCTTTCGCCCGCCATCAAGGACGGCGAGCTCGCGATCGATTGGCAGGACGAGGTGTTCGCGCAGGCCGTGCTCACGCACGACGGCGAGGTGCGGCACGCCGCCACGGCGAAGCTGCTCGGAGGCTAGATGATCGACGGATTCATCGCGCTCTATATCTTCATGCTCGCTGCGTTCACGGGCTACGAGGTCATCTCGCGCGTGCCGGTGATTCTCCACACGCCGCTGATGTCGGGCTCCAACTTCGTCCACGGCATCGTGCTCGTCGGCGCGATGGTCGCGATGGGGCGCGCCGACACCCCGCTCGAGCTCACGATCGCGTTCTTGGGCGTCGTGCTCGCGGCCGGCAACGCCGTCGGCGGCTACGCCGTCACGGAGCGCATGCTCGAGATGTTCAAGAGCAGCAAGGGCAAACGCTGATGGGCAGCTTAGGCGCCGGCACGGCGATCCAGGCGAGCTACTTCGTCGCGGCCGCCCTCTTCATCCTCGGTTTGAAGCGGATGAGCTCGCCCGTCACGGCGCGCAGCGGCATCGTGTGGGCCGGCGTCGGCATGGTCGTCGCCACGCTGATCACGTTTCTCACGCCCGGCATGGGGAACTACGGGCTCATGACCGCCGCGATAGCTGTCGGCGGCATCGCGGCTTGGGTCACGGGGCGGCGCGTCGCGATGACGGACATGCCGCAGATGATCGCGCTCTACAACGGCATGGGCGGCGGCGCCGCGGGCGCCATCGCGGCCGTCGAGCTGCTCGCGGGCGAGGTGCACGGGTTCACGGTGCTCACGCTCGGCGTGCTCGGCGGCCTCATCGGCGCCGTGTCGTTCACGGGCAGCTTGATCGCGTTCGCGAAGCTCCAGGGCCTCGTCAAGCGCAGCTTCCGGTTCCGCGGCCAGAACGTCGTCAATTTGCTGATCCTCGCCGGCGCCGCCGTCGCGGGCGCCGTCATCGTCGTGCAAAGCGGCGGCACGCAGGGGCACGTCGTGCTTCTCTTCGCGCTCGCGCTGCTGCTCGGCATCACGATGACGTTGCCGATCGGCGGCGCGGACATGCCCGTCGTGATCTCCCTCTACAACGCCCTCACGGGCCTCGCCGTCGCGTTCGAGGGCTTCGTGCTGAACAACGCCGCGATGATCATCGCCGGCACCGTCGTCGGCTCCGCCGGCACGCTGCTGACTCAGCTCATGGCGAAGGCGATGAACCGATCGCTGGCGAACGTTCTCTTCAGCGGCTTCGGCGAGACCGCCGCCGGCGGCGCGGCGGGCCCGGCCGGCACGCTGAAGGCCATCGAGACGCCGGACGCCGCGGTCATGATGGGCTTCTCCGAGAAAGTCATCATCGTGCCCGGCTACGGCATGGCCGTCGCGCAGGCGCAGCACAAGGTCTGGGAGCTCGTGCAGGCGCTCACGGCCCGCGGCGTCGCGGTGAAGTTCGCGATTCATCCCGTCGCGGGGCGAATGCCGGGTCACATGAACGTGCTGCTCGCCGAGGCCGGCGTGCCGTACGACTTGATCTACGACGAAGCCGAGATCAACTCCGAGTTCGAGACGGCCGACGTGGCGCTGATCATCGGCGCGAACGACGTCGTGAACCCCGTCGCGCGCACGGACAAGTCGAGCCCGATCTACGGCATGCCGATCTTGAACGCCGACAAGGCGAAGAACGTCATCGTCATCAAGCGCGGCCAGGGCGCCGGGTTCTCGGGGATAGAGAACGCGCTGTTCTATCTCGACCACACGCGCATGCTGTACGGCGACGGGCAGGCCAAGGCCGCCGAGCTCGTGCAGGCCGTCAAAGCCCTCTAGCTCCGGCGTCAGCGCTGGAGCGGCGCGCGCAAGCGCCGCTCGCGCAAGCGCTGCCGTTGCTCCGGCGAGAGCTCGCGGAAGCGCCGGCGCAGCTCCATGCGGCGCTCCGGAGGCATCAGGCGGTAGCGCCGATAGGTATCGAGGAGCCGCGCCCGCTCGGCCGGCGGCAAGCGGCGAAACTCCTGATAGCGCTGCCGCACGGCGGCGCGCTCCTCGTCGGACATGCCGCGCCAGATTTCGAAGCGGCTTTGCGCCGCGGCGCGATCGCGCCGATCCATGTCGAGCCACCGCTCGGCGCCGCGCGCGATCTGCGCTTGGCGCGCCGGATCGAGCTCGTCCCAGCGCTCTTGGTGCGGCGCGAGTAGCCGCTGCTGCGCCTCGCTCAAGTCTTCCCAGGCGACGCCTTGGGCGCGAGCGGCGCCCGCGAGCAGCGCGAACAACGCGACCGCGATTGCTACGAGCCTATTCGCTTTCATCGTCGTCCCCGTCCTCTTTTTCTCTCTCGGGCCCCTCGGGGTCCTCGTCCGGCTCCGGCTCGTCCCGCCGCCACTCCTCGATGGCGAGCCACTCGTCGTCGTCCTCGACCCACGTGCCCAAGTACTCGAAAAACTCCAAATCGGGCGGAGCCGGCTCCGCTTCCTGCCCTTCCGCGCCGGCCAGCCAGCAGCCGAGCGCCAATGCCGCGGCGGCGACTCTGCGCATCAGCCGACGCTATCGCCCGCATCGTTGAACTCCGGCTGCTCCTCGAGCCAGCCGTAGAACTCGAGCTCCTCGCCGAGCATTTCGAGGTCTTCCTCGCCGAGCAGGATCTCGAGGTCGCCGAGCGACGCCGCCTGCACGTCGTCGAGCGCAGGCGGCGGCGGCGTGACGACGAGCCACGCGACGAGCGCCATAGCGGCCGCCGTGCCGGCAGGAACCAGCCACCCGCGGAAGCCCCGCTCGCGCGCGGAGGAGGGCTGTTCCTCGAGCGCCCTGAAGCGCGCCTGCGTGAGCCGCGAGCGCGTCGCCGCATCGATCGCGGCGACGCTGTCGTCGAAGACGCGCTTCGTCCGCCGCTCGAAATCGCCGAAATCTTTTTCGTCACTCATTCCATTGCTCCTCGCCATGCTCCGCGAGCATCGCGCGCAACCGGTGAACGGCGCGCGAGTAGTGAGTCTTGACGCTGCCTTCCGTGCAGCTCATCGCGAGCGCCGTCTGCGCGACGTCGAGGCCCTCGAAGTTGCGCAGCACGAATGCCTCGCGCTGCCGCGCCGGCAGCTCGTCGAGCGCTCGTTCGAGCGCTCGCATCGCATCGTCGGACGTGAGCTGCGCAAGCGGGTTCTCCGCTTGCGGCGCCGGGGCCTCGAGCAGCGGGTCTTGCTCGTCTTCCGTCGGCGTGCCTCCGAAAAAGCTGAAGACCCGCCGACGCACGACATTCCGGCGCTGCACGTCCCGAATCCGATTCTGCAAGATCCGATAAAACAGCGGCGGCCACTCCTCGCGCGGCCGCGCGGCGTAGCGCCGCACGAGCCGGATCATCGCGTCCTGCACGATGTCGAGCGCTTCGTCGCGGTCGCGGACCTGCACGAACGCGATGCGGTACGCCCGCCCTTCTACCTCGCGCAGGAAAGCTTCCATCAGAGCTCCGCCAATCAGAGCCCCCTCCCGATCGAAGCTCTCCTCGCGTTGCGCGATGCCCAATGCTAACTCCACTGTCGCCGCTCCGTGGCTGCGGTCGCGGCGCTCTAGCGCGCCTGCCGCCGGCCGATGCTCTCCTCAACGCTTCGGCCGCGGATTCGGTTGACAGCGGCAAGGCTCGGATAAGTCGTTGACCGCGTGAGTGTTTCTGTTCACATAATCGCTGCCCCATGAAGCCAACCCCGCCGCTCGTCAAGGTCGCGGTCCCCGTGCCGCTCGCGGACGCGTTCGACTACGTCGCGCCGGGCGCGGGCCCCGTCCCGCCGATCGGCTGCCGTGTCCGCGTGCCGTTCGGGCGCGGCGAACGGATCGGCATCGTCGTCGAGCACCCGGCGACGACGCCGGTCGCCGCGTCGCGGCTCAAACCGATCGGCGCCGTGCTCGACCGCGAGCCCGCGATCGGCGAGGAGCTCTTGTCTTCCCTGCGCTGGGCGGCCGAGTACTACCACCATCCGCTCGGCGCCGTCTTGAGCCACGCACTGCCCGGGCTCTTGCGCGAAGGCCGCGCAATCGACGAGCTGCCCGAGCCGGCGTGGCAACTGACCTCGCTCGGGCGCGCGCAGGATCCGGCCGAATTGCCGCGCACGGCTCGTCAGCAGCGGCGCGCGCTGCAATTTCTGCGAGAACGCCCTCTCGCGGCGAGCGAGCTCAAGGCGCTCGACGTCGCGAGCGCAGCGCTCGCGCGGCTCGCCGAGAAGGGTTGGGTCGAGCCCGCGGCCGCGGCGTCGCGGCTCGCCAGCGCCTTGGAGCCGCAGGCTTCGCCGGGCGCGGCCCCGGAGCTCACGGGAGATCAGCGCCGCGTGCTCGAGGAGATCGGCGCCACGCAGGCGTCGAAGGCGTTTCGCGCATATCTCTTGCACGGCGTCACCGGGAGCGGGAAGACGGAAGTCTATCTGCGGCTGATCGCGGCCGAGCTCGCAGCGAACCGGCAAACGTTGCTGCTCGTTCCCGAGATCGGCCTGACGCCGCAGCTCACGCGAAGACTCGCCGAACGCTTCGGCGAGACGGAGCTCGCGGTGCTCCACTCGGCCGTCACGGAGCGTGAGCGGTTCGACGCGTGGCGGCGCGCCTACCGCGGCGACGCCCGCCTGATCGTCGGAACGCGCTCCGCCGTGTTCGCGCCCCTGCCGTCGCCGGGGCTCATCGTCGTGGACGAAGAGCACGACGCGTCGTACAAACAGCAAACGGGCTTCCGCTACTCGGCGCGCGATCTCGCCGTCGTTCGCGCGCAGCGGCTCGGCGTCCCGATCGTGCTCGGATCGGCAACGCCGTCGCTCGAAACGTTCCACAACGCGCGACAAGGCCGCTACCGCACGCTCGCGCTGCCGCGGCGCATCGGCAGCGCCGGCACGCCGAAGGTCCGCGTCGTCGACTTGAACTTGCACGCGAGCCGGCACGGGCTTTCGACGCCGCTCGTCGCCGCGATCGGCCAGCACCTCGCGGCCGGCAACCAAGTGCTTCTGTTCTTGAATCGGCGCGGCTTCGCGCCTGCGCTGTTCTGCCCGCAGTGCAAGGCCACGGAGCAATGCCGGCGATGCGACGCGCGCATGACCGTGCACGCGAAGGCGGGAGTCGTGCGCTGTCATCACTGCGGCGCCGAGCGGGCGCTCGACTTCGCGTGCAGGAGTTGCCGCGGCGAGCGCATTGCCGTGGGCGCCGGCACGCAGCGTGTCGGCGACGAGGTGGCGGCGCTGTTCCCCGCCGCCCGCGTCGCGCGCTTGGACCGCGACAGCACGAGCCGCAAGGGTTCGTTGGCGGCGGTGCTGAGCGACGTTGCGGCCGGCAACGTGGAGATCCTGCTCGGCACGCAGATGCTGACGAAGGGACACGACTTTCCGCGCGTCACGCTCGTCGGGGTGCTGAACGCGGACCAAGGCCTGTTCGGCACGGACCCGCGCAGCCACGAGCGGCTCGCGCAGACGATCCTCCAGGTCGCGGGCCGCGCAGGCCGCGCCGATCGGCCCGGCGAGGTCGTGATCCAGACACACCATCCGACGCATCCGCTCTTGACGTGCCTTCTCGAACGCGATTACGCCGCGTTTGCGGCGCTCGCGCTCGAGGAGCGCCGCGACGCCGGCTGGCCGCCGTTCGCGCACCTCGCGATCTGGCACGCCGAAGCGGCGCGCCGCGACTCGGCGATCGGCTTCTTGGAGCTCGTGCGCGACACCGCCGCCGTCGATAGCGGCAGCGTGGCCGTTCTGGGCCCCGCGCCGCTCGCAATGGAGCGAAAAGACGGACGCTTCCGTGCGCAGCTCTTGTTTCGCAGCGCGGAGCGCGGACCTTTGCACCGGCTCGTCGAGCGAACGCTGGCCGCCGTGCGCGGTTCCGCGGCGGCGCGCCGCGCGCGCTGGAGCATCGACATCGATCCGCTGGAAATCTAGCTCGATCGCGTTGCACGATGCGGCGATCACTTGGCTATGATTGGCGCCCGACGCATACTCCGCCGCACGCATGGGACGCCGCAATCGCCGCTCGAGCCGCAGGGAATCAGCGCCCGGTTGGGTCTGGATGCTGTTCGGTCTCGGCCTCGGCCTCGTCGTGGCCGTCGGCGTTTACCTCCGCTCTGCGCCGACGGCGCAAACGGGCGAGCCGCCCGCGGCCGCACGCGAGAGTGCTGCCCGGGCTGCACGCGAGACGCCGGCTCCGGCCGTGCGTGCCGCGCCGCGCTCCGAAACCGCCGCTGCCGAGCGCGCGGAGCCGGCAGAGAATCGCTTCGAGTTCTACGAGATCCTGCCGCAGTTCGAGGTGGTCGTGCCGAACGACGACGCTCCGGCGGCGCCGAACCGCGCGCGGCGCGAGCGTCCTCCCGCGACGCCGCCGGGTAGCTTCCTGCTGCAAGCGGGCTCGTTCAGCGCGGCGGCCGACGCCGATCGCCTGAAAGCGCAGCTCGCGCTGCTCGGTTTCGAGTCGCACGTGCAGCGCGTCACGCTCGACGACGACGTGTTCAACCGCGTGCGCATCGGGCCGATCGCGGATCTCGAGGCGGCCAAGCGCACGCAGAGCAAGCTCCGCGACGCCGGCATCGACTCGCTCTTGATGAGAGTGCCGGAGTAGCCCGCCGATCGGCGCCGGCAAGCGTCAGTCGTCGCCCAAGGACTGGCGGAAATCGACGCCCAACGAACGCAGCTTGCGATAGAGGTGCGTGCGCTCCATGCCCACGCGTTTCGCGAGCTGGCCCACCTTGCCGCCGCAGAGCAGGAGCTGCTGCTGAAGATACGCGCGCTCGAAGTGCTCGCGCGCCTCGCGCAGCGGCATCGCGAGCAAGTCCTGCTTCACGAGCGGCTCGCGATCGGCCGTGTCCGTCGCGAGCTGCGCCTCGACCTCGGACAGCGAGATCTCTTCGGGACCGCCCAGGATCAATAGACGCTTCACCATGTTGCGCAGCTCGCGCACGTTGCGCGGCCACGGATAGTTGCGGAGCCGATTCTGCGCGGCGACGCTGAAGCGCCGGAACGGCAAGCCCTCGACGTCGACGAGCTGCTCGACGTGATGGCGCAGGAGCTCCGGCACGTCCTCGGCATACTCGCGCAGCGGGGGCACGCGAATCACGACGACGCTCAAGTGCGAGATGAGCTCGGGCCGCAGCGTGTCGCTGCGCTCGAAGCCCGGGAACGCGCTGCTCAGAACGCGGCAGTCGAGCGGCCGGTCGGCCGCTTGGCCCGGCACGCGATAGCTCCCTTGCTCGAGCGCCGAAAGCAGGATGCGCTGCGCGACGGGACCGAGATCGCCGAGCTCCTGCAGGAACAAGATGCCGCCCTCGGCCCGCTCGAACGCGCCGGGCTCCGTGCCGTCGCCCAAGAGCTCGCGCGCCGCGTTCTCGTCCGTCAGGTCGCCGCCCATCACGGAGATGAACGGACCTCGCGCTTGACCGCTCAGGCTTGCGAGATAGCGCGCGTTGAGCTCACGCCCGCTTCCGGGCTCGCCCGTGAACAACGTGTGCGTATTGTGCTGCGCGACCCGCGCGATCTGCTCGCGCAGCGTGCGGATCGCCTGGCTCTTGCCGGCCGGCACGGCCGTTTGTGCAGGTACGCCGCGCCGCTCGGTCTTGCTGCGCCGCACCGCGAGCGCGCGCTCGACGGTGCGCAGCAGCTTCGCGAGCGAGACGGGCTTCTCGATGAAATCGACGGCGCCGAGCCGCGTGGCCTCGACGGCCGTATCGACGGTTCCGTGCCCCGACATCATCACGACCGCGCCCGTCGCGCCGTTGTCGGACCATTCGCGCAGCAACGAGATGCCGTCGGTATCCGGCATCCAAATGTCGAGCAGCACGAGGTCGAACTCTTGACGCTTGCGGGCGCTGCGCGCTTCTTTCGCGTCGGCCGCCGTCGTGACCTCGTAGCCTTCCTCGCTCAGGATCTCGTCGATCAACGCGCGGATATTGGCTTCGTCGTCGACAACGAGGATTCGCGCGCTCATGCGCGTTCTCTCCTGTGATCGTGGCGCCGATTGAGCAACTGTCCGCCCGCGTCGACCGACATCGGGATGAGTATACTGATCTCGGCTCCGCCCTGCTCACGGTTGCGGGCTCTGATCTCTCCGCCGTGCTCTTCGACGAGCTTCTTCACGATCGCCAAGCCCAGCCCGGTGCCCTTCGGCTTGCTCGTGACGTACGGGTCGAACGCTTGCTCGACGATGTCGCGGAGAAAGCCCGGGCCGTTATCGGCGACCTTGATTTCCACGAGCTCCGCTTCCGCGGTGCTGACGCGCCGCGTCGAGATCTCGACGCGAGCTTCGTCTTGATGCTCCATGGCTTCGAGCGCGTTGCGCAGCAGATTGTGCAGCACCTGCCGCAGCCGTCCCGCGTCGGCCTCGATCGCCGGAAGATCGGGCGCCAGGTAGAGCTTGATCGCGAGCGGCTTCTCCTGATGCGCATAGAGATCGCACAGCTCGCGGATCAGCGCATTGACGTCGAAGCGCGTGACCTCCATGCGCGGCGTTCGCGCGTACTCGCTGAACGCGTTCACCATCTGCTTCATGGCTTCGACTTGCTGAATGATGGTGTGCGTGGCTCGATCGAGGAGCTCGGCCTCCGCGCCTTCCGGCTTCAGGTATTTCCGGCGCAGCCGCTCCGCCGATAGTTGAATCGGCGTCAGCGGATTCTTGATCTCGTGCGCGAGCCGCCGAGCCACCTCGCCCCACGCCGCGTCGCGCTGAGCCTGCAGAAGCGCCGTGATGTCGTCGAACACGATGGCGTAGCCGTTCGGGCTGTCGGTGTCGCCCGGGAGCTCCGTGCAGGCGCACATCAGCACGCGGCGGCCGCCGTCGGCGCGCAGCATGATCTGCTCGCGCCACTCGCGGTCGCCGCGCTGCAGGTGCGCCTGCGCGACGCCGACGAACTGCCCGAGCAGCGGCTCCTTCTCGGAGAGCGCGACGATCGACTCGCCGACGTGCGTTTCGAGATTCACGCCGAGAATCGCGCTCGCAGCGTGGTTGGCCGTCCGGATGCGAAGGTCCGGCTCCAGCGAAACGACGCCGGTCGACAGGCGCGCGAGGATCACTTCGAGCTTGCGCCGCTCGCGCTCGACCTGCTGCTGGCTCTGCCGTGCGTCCTCGCTGGCCTGCGCCAGCCGTTGCGTCATGTCGTTGAACGAGTGGACCAGAAAGCCGATCTCGTCGCGGCCCGGCGTCGGCACGCGCGTCGCGAAGTCGCCGCGCGCGACGGCTCGCGTTCCCTGCATCAGCAATTGAATCGGCGTGACGAGGCGCCGCGAGAAAAACAACGCCCCGTAGACGCAGGCCAGCAGCGAGATCAAGAGCACGAGGCTCAGCGTCAGCGTGAATCCGTACTTGAGCCCCGTCCGAAGGAACATGAGCTCGTTGACCTGCTTCGAGCTCGCCTCCACGGCGTTCGCGAGCACGCCGAAGCGCTGCTCGACGGGAAACTTCGCCTGCACGAACCCGCGATCCTCGTTCGGCGCGGACGGGATTGCGGCTGCCGCGACGATCTCGTAACGGCCGCCGGGCTGCGGCTCGACGCTGATGTATTGGCCGCCCTGCTGGCTCAGCTGCAGGAGCACCTCGTCCGTCGGATAGCTCGGCGTGCCGGGCTCGAAATCCACGGACGCGACCCCGCGCACGCGATTGCCGCCGTAGACGAGTACCTCGAGCGCGTCGCTGCCGGCGCGCAGCGCTTCGAGCTCGCGCGCGAGCTCGGAGCCGTCGAGGTCGCGAAGCTCGCGAGCGAACGCTTGCACCTGCTCGAGCCGGCTGCGGCTTTGAATCGCCAGCGCCGTCTGGCCGAGCTCGAGGGCGTGGAGCATTCCTTGCTCGACGTCGATGTTGAGCCAGCTATCGATGCCGCGATTGATGAACTCGACGGAGAAGATGTAGAGCCCAACGAGCGGAGTCACGGCGACCATGACGAGCACGGACACCATGCGCGCGCGCAGCCGCGAGCCCGGCACGTGCCGGCGATAGTCGCGCACGAGCTGCCACAGATTGCTGACGATCAGCGCGAGCAGGACTGCGATGCCGATCGAATTGATGATCAGAATCCACTTTTCCCGTTCCGCGAAAGCGTCGGTGTTTTCCGTGACGCGAGTGAACGAGAGAAGCGCGATCAACCACAACAGGATGCCGAATACGGCGAGCAGCGTCAGGAATGCGCTTCTTATTCGCTTCGCAACGGCCATCGATACCACTCGCTCGCAATCGACCAGTCGCGCCGCCAGAACGCGAGCAACCGCAATGGGCCGGGGAACTGCTCTTGGTCGAGCACGGCGCGCACGCGAACGTCGTACGCTCCCTCCTCGTCGAGCACCGCGGCATCGATGAGCGGCAGCCTTTCGACGCGGCCGAGATACTCGAGGGCCGCGAGCAGCGACGCGAACGAAGTTTGGTCGCCGCTGTTGACGTTGCGCACGATGTAGCGCTCGCTGAGCGCGTGATATTCGAGCTGGTATGACTGCCGCAGCGCGGCATCCTCGTTGTCGAACCACCAACGCCGCGGGTGCAGGATCTCGATGTCGAGGCGGATGCCGAGCGGCACGCCGGCTTGCAAGGCGTTCATGGCTTCCGTCGACAGGCGATACGCGATCCGGGCGTTCAAGTGGTAGACGCCGTCGCGCAACTCGGCGACGGCCGAGCGCACCTCGAAGAACCCGGGATCGTCGCCTTCCTCGACGGCGATCGGCGGCTGCGGCGAGACGAGGGTCTGGGCCGCCGCGGGGGCAAAGGGAGAGATCGCGACGGCGAGCAGGAGCAGAGCCCATGCGCGTCCCGGCGCGAGAGCCGTCTTCGATGATTTATCGTTGCAGCGCGAGTCCACTGGGCGTACGCAACAGATGCGGCTTCCGTAGCACAGCATAATAGAAGCCATCTCCGCCCGCCTCTTCCGGCAGCAGTTGTAGGGATGCCACAGGCTCGGGAGGCGGGCTTTCAAGGCCGGAACCGCGAAATGCCGCGATCTGGCCGTCATTCTCGCGCTTCAGGACCGAGCACGTCGCATAGACGAGCAAGCCCCCCGGCGCGAGCAGAGGCCAGAGCGCGCGCAAGAGCCGCGCTTGCAGGGCCACGGCGGCGTAGACGTCGCCCGGCCTGCGCAGGACTTTGATGTCGGGATGGCGGCGGATCACGCCCGTGGCGCTACAAGGCGCGTCGACGAGGATCCGGTCGAACGGGGTGCCGTCCCACCACTCCTCCGGTGCCGTCGCGTCGGCCGCGACGAGCTTTGCCCGAAGGCCGAGGCGCTCGAGGTTTTCCCGAACGCGGCCGAGGCGCGCCGCGTCGCGGTCGACGGCCCAGACCTCGCTCTCGCCGCCCGTCGCCTCGAGTATGTGGCCTGTCTTGCCGCCCGGCGCGGCGCACGCATCGAGCACCCGCTGGCCGGCCGAAAGCTCGAGCAACCCCGCCGCACGCTGCGCGGACACGTCCTGCACCGAGACATGCCCCGCCTTGAACCCGGGCAATGCGTCGACGGCGGCCGGCTCGGCGAGCCGAACCGCCGACGGCACGTCCGGCGCGGGCACGCAGGCGAATCCGGCGGCTTCGAGCGCGCCGACGTACTCGGCCCGCGTCGCGCGCAGCCGGTTCACGCGCAGCCACATCGGCGGCGCGGCGTTGTTGGCGTCGAGGATCCGCGCGAAGTCGGCCGCGTAATCGGCGCGCACGGCGTCGACGAGCCACAGCGGGTGCGCGAACCGGGCCTCCGGCTCGCGCTGCATTGCTCGATCGAGCGAGGCGCGCTCGCGAAGGAAGCGCCGCAGCACGGCGTTGACGAGACCGCGCGCGTTGCCCACGCCGGCGAGCGCGGCCGCGTCGACGGTCGCCGACACGGCGGCGTGCTCGGGTATCCGCAGCTCCGTGAGCTGCAGCAGCCCGACGCGCAGCAGCGCAGCGAGCACCGTTTGATCGGCGGCGAGCGGCCGAGCGAGCATTCGCCGCGCTTGCCACTCGAGCCGGTAGTGCCAGCGCAGAGCGCCGAACAGGAGCGCCGCGAGCAGCGGCTGGTCGCGCGCGGCGACGCCTTCCGCCGGCAGCAAGTCGTCGGCCGGCACGCGCGTCTCGAGCACGCGAGCCACGAGGCGGGCGGCCGCGGCACGCACCGCGGCGCCCGGCGGAGCGTCACGAGACAAACTGCGCTCCCGCGACCGAATGCGCGGCGATATACGCCGCCGCGTCCATCACTCGGCCCGACGGCGGTTGAACGCGCGTCAGGCGCAGCACGCCGTCGCGGGACGCAACGTCGATGCCCTCGCGCCCGGCGGCGACGACCGTGCCGGGGGGCCGGCCGCCGCGCGCATCGGCCGCGACCGCAACGGCCTCGAAGACACGCAGCCGCCTGCCGTCGCGGAAGCGCGCTTCGGCGACGGGCCACGGATCGAAGGCTCGGACCCGCCGCTCGAGCTCGATCGCCGGCCTTTGCCAATCGAGCACGGCCTCGGCCTTGGTGATCTTCGGCGCGTAGGTCGCGAGGTCGTCGCGCTGCGGCACGGGCTCGGACGTCCCGGCCAGCACGCCGGGCAGCGCCGCGAGCAACGCCTCGGGCGCGAGCGCGGCGAGCCGATCGTGCAGCCCGCCCGCGGTCTCGCGCTCGCCGATCGGCGTCGCGCGCGCGAGGTGCACGGGGCCCGTGTCGAGGCCCGCCTCCATCTGCATCACGCTGATGCCGGTCTCCGCGTCGCCGGCGAGCACGGCGCGCTGGATCGGCGCGGCGCCGCGCCAGCGCGGCAGCAGCGAGGCGTGCAGGTTGATGCAGCCGCGCCGCGGCCACTCGAGCAGCTCGCGCGGCAAGAGAAGCCCATAGGCGATCACGACTGCGAGGTCGGGGCGCTCGCCGCGAGCCACGAGGACCAGCTCGCGCGCCGTCGCGGGTTGCGCGACCGGCAGGCCGAGCGAAACCGCGAGGTTCTTGACGGGGGGCGCCGCGAGCTTGCGGCCGCGCCCGGCGGGGCGGTCCGGCTGCGTCAGCACGAGCGGCACACGCGCGCCGCTCTGGACGATGGCGCGCAACGTCGGAACCGCGAAGTCGGGCGTTCCCGCGAAAACTATGCTGGCTTCGATGGGCAACGCCGCACCGGCAGGCCGCAGCGCGCTCAGATCACGGGCACGGATTTGCGCGCGCGCGCGTCCGCCGCATCGGTTGGTGCGCGCTTCGCTTTCTTGAGGGCCTTCTTCTTCAACCGCTCGCGCTTGAGCTCGGACAGGTAGTCGACGAACAGCTTGCCGTCGAGGTGATCCATCTCGTGCTGGACGCAGACGGCGAGCATGCCTTCGGCATCGAGCTCGATCTCTCTCCCGTCGAGATCGAACGCCCGCACGCGAATCTTCGCGGCGCGGTCGACGAAGTCGTAGTACTCGGGCACGGACAGGCAGCCTTCCTCCGCGTTAGTCTTGCCTTCCGCGTGGACGATCTCGGGGTTGATCAGGCACAAAGGCTCCCTTTCGTCGACGCCGACGTCGCAGACCAAGAGGCGCTTGTGAACGTTGACCTGCGTGGCGGCGAGGCCGATGCCGGGCGCCGCGTACATCGTCTCGAACATGTCGGCGACGAGGGTTTTCAGCTCCGTATCGAAATTTGTGACCGGCTCCGCGCGAATTCGGAGCCGCGGATCGGGATACTCCAGTATTGGAAGGCGTGCCATTGTGGTTCGGCCCAGGTTTCGTGTATAACGCGTTGCGAAGTTAGCTTAACCCACTGACTTTACAGGGATAGTAAGGTTCCGACCCGCGCCGTCCAGCGCATCGCGTGCGCCTGCCGGCGTGCCGTGATTATAGCAGTCGGAATCGGGCGGCCGGCCTCGCAGGTAACGGGTAATGAACGGGTTAAAGGGAGCTCATACGATGTTTCTCGCGCGCAAGCCGTTCGTTCGATCGACCACCCTGCTCGCCGCCGCTGCGGCCACGTTCACGCTGCTGTCGACCGGGGTAGCGCAGCAGCGCGGCTCCGAGCTCGAGGTGGCCATCGGCCAACAGCCGCCGAGCCCGGTGTTGAATCCCCGGCACCCGGAAAGCTACGTCGTGCAGCGCGGCGATACGCTCTGGGACATCGCGTCGATGTTCCTGCGCGACCCGTGGTACTGGCCCGAGATCTGGCAGATCAACCCGCAGGTCGAGAATCCGCACCTCATCTTCCCGGGCGACATCCTGTCGCTCGCGTACCTCGACGACGGGCGCCCCGTGATTCAGCTCGAGCGCGGACCGGTCGTCGAAGGCGGCGGGGGGTTCGAGCGTTTGTCGCCGCGCGTGCGCTCCGAACCGCTCGAGGAAGCGATCCTCACGATTCCGTACGAGACGATCGCGGCGTTCCTGTCGCGCCCCCGCGTCATCGACGAGGACGCGCTCGACGATCTGCCGTACGTCGTCGCGCATCGCGAAGGCTTGATGGGCAGCGCGGGGCGTGACGTGTACGTCCGCGGCGTCGACGACGCGGCAGTCGGCAGCGTGTTCAACGTCGTCGAGCGCGGCGAGGAGCTCGTCGATCCCGACACGAACGACGTGCTCGGCTACCAAGGCATCTACGTCGGCCAGGGCCGCCTCGATCGCGACGGCGATCCCGGCACGTTGCGCATGACCGAGTCGGTGCGCGAAGTCGTCGTCGGCAACTACCTGATGGACGAAGAGGATGTCGTCCCGCTCAACTTCCTGCCGCGCGCTCCCGACACTCAAGTCGACGGCCGCATCATCTCGGTGTTGTCCGGCGTGTCGCTGATCGGCCAGTATGCGGTCGTCGTCATCAATCGCGGCTCCGACGCGGGGCTCGAGCCCGGCCACGTGCTGCGCGCGTACCAGACCGGCCGGACGATTCGCGATACGCAACGTGGCGCGTTTGGGCAGAAAGTGCGATTGCCGGACGAGCCGGCGGGCACGATGATGGTGTTCCGCACGTCGGAACGCTTGAGCTATGCCCTCGTCATGGACGCCACCACGCCGCTGGCGGTGCTCGACGCCGTCCGCAACCCGTAAGCAACACGTTCGTCTCCGTGCGCCGCGGGCGGCGCGGCCATGGCTAGCGACGCCTGGCTGACGCTCGTCTACGCGACGCAGCCACCGTCGACTGCCTCCTGGCTGGAGGCGCTCGCTTTCTGCGGGTCCGCCGAGGCACTCGTCGCAGAGGCCCCTCGCCTGCTCGCGAACAGTGCCGGGCCCGAGGCCCTCGCGAAGCTCGCGAGCCCCGACGCGGGAACGATCGAGCGGTGGCGCGCATGGCTCGCACGCCCGAACCGCAAGCTCGTCACGTTCGGCAGCCCCGAGTATCCGCCGCGGTTGGCCGAGCTGCGCAACGCGCCGCTCGCGCTGTGGGTGGAGGGCCGCGAAGTCGATCTGCTCAAGACCCCTCAGCTCGCGATCGTCGGCAGCCGCAGCCCGACGCGCGACGGTAGCGAGACGGCGGAGCGATTCGCTCGCTATCTCGCGCAGCGCGGGCTCACGATCACGAGCGGTCTTGCCACTGGCATCGACGGCGCGAGCCATCGCGGCGCCGTAGCCGCGCTCGGCGGCACGATCGCGGTGCTCGGCAGCGGCATCGACGTGATCTTCCCGCGCGTGCACTCGCGGCTCGCCGCCGAAATCGCGGCACACGGGCTGCTCGTGTCGGAGTACGCGCCCGGCGTCAGGCCGCAAAAGTACTTTTTTCCGCAACGCAATCGGATCATCGCGGGCTTGTCGCTCGGCACGCTCGTCGTCGAGGCGACGCGCCGCAGCGGCTCGCTGATCACGGCGCAGCTCGCGCTCGACTTCGGCCGCGAAGTCTTCGCCATTCCGGGCTCGATCCACAATCCGCTCGCACGCGGCTGCCATCAATTGATCCGCGAGGGCGCCAAGCTCGTCGAAGAGGCGGCCGACGTGCTCGTAGAGCTCGCGCCTCAGCTGCGCGCCGCCGGCATCGAGCTCGCACCCGTCGAGCCGCCCGCCGAGACGGCGCACCTTTCGCCCATGGCGGACGATCCGAGCTACGCGAAACTGTTGGATGCGCTCGGTTTCTCGCCGACGCCGATCGCGGAAATCGGCGCCCGCACGAATTTGACGACCGCGGAGCTTTCCTCCATGCTGCTGTTGCTCGAGCTCGAAGGATTGGTCGAGGCGCTGCCCGGCGGTCGGTATTCGCGGCTGGGCCAGAAAACATGATGAAAGAATCCGTCCTCGACGTCCTGATGTACCTCTTCGAGTCCTACGTCGATTCGCCGGACGAGCCGGAGCCGAACCGGCGCGAGCTCGAACGCGAGCTCGGCCGCGCCGGTTTTCACGATCGCGAGATCGAACGCGCGCTCGATTGGCTCGACGGCTTGAACGACGCCCCCGGCAGCGACGCGCCGAAGGACACGGCGTTTCGTGTGTTCGACGCCGTGGAGCAGGAGCGCCTCGACGCGAGCTCCCGCGGCTATCTGTTGCAGCTCGAGCAGATCGGTATCTTGCGGCCCGCGCAACGAGAGATCGTCATCGATCGCCTATTGGCGCTCGACAACGAAGAGATCGACGTCGACGAAACCAAGTGGGTCGTGATGATGGTGTTGTTCAGTCAGCCGGGCCAACAGGATGCGTACGCGCAGATGGAGGATCTCGTCTACGCGGATGACTCGGCCTGGGTGCACTAGCCTAGAGCGCCCCCGCGCACGCCGCAGCCGCCGGCTTTAACGCCGCCGAGTTAATCGGCTATCCTGCCGGTCCGCCAAAACCCGCCCCTTGGGCTCAAGTGAAGAGGCCAGCGCGATTTCCATGCCCCCGCACGTGAGACTACCGTAGGCCGCTGCCGCGCTCTCTATGGGCAAGAATCTCGTCATCGTCGAGTCTCCGGCCAAAGCGCGCACCATCGAGAAATACCTCGGCGACGATTTCGAGGTGCTGGCGTCGTACGGCCACGTGCGCGACTTGGTGCCGAAGGAAGGCGCCGTCGATCCAGAGCGCGGCTTCGCGATGAAGTATCAGCTCATCGACAAGAACGAGAAGCACGTCGACAAGATCGTGAAGGCGGCGAAGAAGGCTTCGGCCGTTTATCTCGCGACGGACCCCGACCGCGAAGGCGAGGCGATCTCCTGGCACGTCTACGAGGTGCTCAAGGATCGCAAGGTCGTGGACTCGAAGCCCGTGCAGCGCGTCGTGTTTCACGAGGTGACGAAGCGCGCGATTCAAGACGCCATCGAGCAGCCGCGCGACCTTTCCGAGCAGCTCGTGAACGCACAGCAAGCGCGCCGGGCGCTCGATTACCTCGTGGGTTTCAATCTGTCGCCGCTGCTCTGGAAAAAGGTGCGCCGCGGCCTGTCGGCGGGCCGCGTGCAGAGTCCCGCGCTCAGGCTCATCGTCGAGCGCGAGGACGAGATCAGCGCCTTCAAGGCCCAAGAATATTGGACGATCGAGGCGCTCGCCGACGCCGGCAAGGATGCCAGCGGTAGAGCACTGCAGGCGCCGGGAGGGATGCCGGCGGTGGAGCAAGGCACGGAGCAATTGCCGAGAGCGAGTGCCGAGCGGGCCGCGCAGCCGTTCCCGGCGCGGCTCGCCGTCTTCGGCGGCGAGAAGGTCGAGCAGTTCACGTTCACGAACGAAGCCGCCGTGCGCGCGGCCGAAGAACGCATTCGCGCCACGGCGAACGGCACGCTGACGGTCGCGAAGGTCGACAAGAAGCAGCGGCGCCGCAATCCGGCCGCGCCGTTCACGACGTCGACGCTGCAACAGGAAGCGTCACGCAAGCTCGGCTTCAGCGCGCAGCGCACGATGACCGTCGCGCAGCGCCTCTATGAAGGCATCGACATCGGCGAAGGCTCCGTCGGCTTGATCAGCTACATGCGCACGGACTCCGTCACGCTCGCCGACGAAGCGCTGCAGGAGATCCGCGCCGTCATCGCCGAGCGCTACGGCGCGGACAACTTGCCCGACGAACCGCGCCGCTATACGACGAAGGCCAAGAATGCGCAGGAGGCGCACGAGGCGATTCGCCCGACCTCGGCCGCGCGCCATCCCGAGGAGTTGCGGCGGTTCCTCGACCCGAACCAGTACAGGCTCTACGAGCTCATCTGGAAGCGCACCGTCGCGTCGCAGATGAATCCGGCCGTCTACGACACGGTCGCGCTCGATCTCGCGGCCGGCGACCCGCCGTCGAGCGACATTTCGTTCCGCGCGACGGGCTCGGTGCTCGTGAGCCCGGGCTTCATCGCCGTCTATCAGGAAGGCCAGGACGACAACGCCGCCGACGAGCAGGACCGCATCCTGCCGGCCGTCGCCGAAGGCGATCGCGTCGCGTTGAAGGACGTGCAAAGCGCACAGCACTTCACGGAGCCGCCGCCGCGCTATTCGGAAGCGACGCTCGTCAAGGCGCTCGAGGAGTACGGCATTGGCCGGCCGTCGACGTACGCGTCCATCATCTCGACGCTGCGCAACCGCGAGTACGTCGAGATGGACAACCGGCGCTTCATTCCGACCGACGTCGGCCGCGTCGTGAATCGCTTCTTGACCGAGTACTTCTCGCAATACGTCGACTACGAGTTCACGGCGCGCATGGAGGACTCGCTCGACGCCGTGTCGCGCGGCGAGCGCGAATGGGTGCCGCTGCTCGAGGAGTTCTGGCAGCCGTTCGCGAAGCTCGTCGAGCACACGGACAGCTCCGTGACGCGCGAGCAAGCTTCCCAGTCGCGCGTGCTCGGCACGGATCCGGCAAGCGGCCGCCCCGTCAGCGTGCGGATGGGGCGCTACGGCGCCTTCGTCCAGATCGGCACGAAGGAAGACGTCGAGAAGCCGCGCTTCGCCGGGCTGCGCCCCGGGCAGAAGATGGACACGATCACGCTCGAGGCGGCGCTCGATCTCTTCAAGCTGCCGCGTGCGCTCGGGGTTACGCCCGAAGGCGAGCCCGTCTCGGCGAACATCGGCCGCTTCGGGCCGTACGTGCGCTACGGCAACAAGTTCGTCTCGATCAAGGGCGACGATCCTTACACGATCACGCTCGAGCGCGCGCTCGAGCTGATAGCGGAGAAGAAGATCGCCGACGCGAACCGGCTGATCCTCGACTTCCCCGAAGCCGGCATCCAAGTGTTGAACGGCCGCTACGGGCCGTACATCACGAACAAGATCAAGAACGCCAAGATTCCGAAGGACAAGGCGCCGAAGGAGCTGACGCTCGAGGAGTGCCAGGCCCTGCTCGCCGCGGCTCCGGAGCGGCGCGGCCGCGGCATGCGGCGCAAGACCCCCGCGGCGCCGGCCGCCGCCGCCCCGGCGCCGAAGGGAGCTGCGGCCGCCGACGGCGAAGCGAAAAAAAAGAAGACGCCGACGAAGAAGAAGAAAAGGAAGGCCGCCGCGCGCAAAGCACGCGGCGCGTCTGCCGAGCCTGCCGCCGGCGGAGCCGACGAGCCGCCGGCGGAGTGACGATGCGCATTCGCGTGGTACGTGCCGCGCGCATCGTGCGCGACGGCGGCGTGATCGCGTATCCGACCGAAGCCGTGTACGGCTTGGGCTGCTTGCCCCGCGACGAGCGAGCCGTCCGCCGCGTGCTCGCGATCAAACGGCGCTCGTGGCGCAAGGGTCTGGTCTTGATCGGCGCGGACATCGAGCAGCTCGCGCCTTATGTCGTCCTGCCGCCCGAGCCGCAATTGAGCGCAGTGCTCGCGAGCTGGCCGGGTCCGCACACCTGGGTGCTCGACGCACGCGCCGGCGTGCCGCGCTCGATCACGGGGGCGCGGCGCAGCGTCGCGGTGCGCGTGACGGCCCATCCGCTCGCCGCCGCGCTGTGCCGCGCCGTCGGCGACGCGCTCGTCTCGACGAGCGCGAACGTAAGCCGGCGCCCTCCGCACAAGAGCGTGCTGCGGCTCCGCCGCGAGCTCGGCCGGCGCGTCGACTACGTGCTTGCGGGGCCGCTCGGCGGCCTCGCGCGGCCGACGGTCATTCGCGACGCCCGCAGCGGCCGCCTCGTACGGCCTTGAGCTCGCCGGCCGATTGAAGTCCGGCCATGGGGCTGTGCTAACGTGTCGGCACCGCGCTGTAACGGCACGAATTAGAAGCAGAAAATGCGTCGCACCCCTCGGACCGTCGCCTGGCTAGCCGCGGCCGCGCTGCTGACGCCGGCGGCCGCGCAGGTGACGCACGTGCAGCTCAACGAGCCGTTGCGGCTCGTCGGGCCGCTGTCGCCCGTCAAGGGCGGCTCGGCCGTCTACATCGTCAAGCTGCGCGAGCCCGGGGCCGCGAGCCGCAAGAGCGTGCGCACGGAGCTCACGGCCGAGAAGCCGAGCGCACAGGCGCGCGCGGCACGCGCCGCCGAGGCCGAGGCGTACGCGGGCCAGCTCGAACGCTCGCACGACCGTCTGCTCGGCGGGATCGGCGCCGCGAGCTCGAAGATCTATAGCTACCGCTACTCGGTCAACGGGTTCGCCGCGCGCCTGACGGCCGCCCAGGTGTCGCGCCTCGCGCGCAGCTCGGAAGTCGAGCGGATTTGGCTCGACACGGATCAGTACCTGCAAACCAACAACAGCTCGGCCTTTTTGGGCTTGCAGAACCCCGAAGGCGGCTTGCGGGCCGACCTCGGGCTCCGCGGCGAGGACATCGTCGTGGCCGTCATCGACAGCGGCATCGCGCCGAACCATCCGTCGCTGCTCGACACGGAAGACCGCTCGCCGCGGACGTGCCGCAGCCAATGGTCCAAAACGTCGATCCTCGGCCTCTGGTTGTGCCTCGTCTATCACCGCAATCCGCCCACCGAGCGCGTGTACGGCCCGCCGGCCGGGTTCTCGGGGATCTGCCAAGCCGGCGAGGGATTCGAGCCCAGCGACTGCAACAACAAGGTCGTCGGCGCCCGGTATTACATCGACGGATTCTTGTCCCGCTACGACCTCGATCCCGGCGACTTCCGCTCGCCGAGGGACGTGGACGGGCACGGCACGCACATCGCGACGATCATCGCCGGCAATTCGGTGGACGCCACGCTGCTCGGCACGCGCGTCGCGCGCGTCAGCGGCATAGCGCCGCGCGCGCGCATCGCCGTGTACAAGGCCTGCTGGCTGAAGCCCGGCGACTCGCGCGGAACCTGCGCGACATCGGACCTCGTGCGCGCGATCGACGACGCCGTCGCCGACGGCGTCGACCTCATCAATTATTCCGTCGGCAGTCTCGAGACGGATCTCGACGCGCCCGACGATCTCGCCCTGCTCGACGCGCTCGACGCCGGAGTGCTGACCGTCGTCGCCGCCGGCAACGACGGCCCCGATCTCGACACGATCGGCTCGCCGAGCAGCGCGCCGTGGGTTCTGACGACGGCGGCTTCGACGCTCGACGGCGAGTTCTTCGACGATGCGATCGAGATCACGGCCCCGGCCGATCTCGCGGGCGCCGTCGTGATGCGCGAGGCATCGTTCACGCCGCCGCTCTCGAGCGAGGACGAGATCGAGGAGCAGCTCGTCCTCGCCGACGACGGCGTCGGCACGCGCGAGGGCACGGCGGCCGGCAGCATCCGCGACGCGTGTGAGCCGCTCGTCAACGCAAACGAGACGGACGGCCGCGTCGCCCTCATCGAGCGCGGCGGCTGCGAGTTCCAGGTGAAGATCGCGAACGCCGAGGACGCCGGCGCAGTCGCCGTCGTCGTCTACGACAACTCCGGGCCGCCGATCGTCATGAACGGCGATGCGGGCAGCGTCGGGATCCCGGCCGTCATGATCGGCGTCGACGACGGGCAGGTGCTCGTCGATCGTCTCGCCGGCGATGCGGATGGCGACGGCTTCGACGCGGACGTCGTCACCGTGCGGCTCGCGCGCGGGATCTTCGCATCGTTGCCGGGCAGCCCCAACATCGTGGCCGACTTCTCTTCGCGCGGGCCGTCGCTCTCGGACGCGAATTTCGTGAAGCCCGACGTCACGGCCCCCGGCGTGGACATCTTGGGCGGGCAGACGCCCGACGTCGCGAACGGCCTGCGCGGCGAGCTCTATCAGTACATGTCGGGCACGTCGCAGTCGGCGCCCGAGGTCACCGGCGTGGCGGCGCTGCTCAAAGAGGCGCACCGGAGCTGGTCGCCCGCGGCGCTCAAGTCGGCGTTGATGACGACGACGTACGTCGAGGTCGAGCGCGCCGACGGCGAGCCCGCCGACGCGTTCGACATGGGCGCCGGGCACATCGACCCGAACCGCGCGATCGACCCCGGCCTCGTCTACGACAACTCGTTCGCGGACCATGCCGCCTACCTCTGCACGCTGCATGAGCCGCCGTTCTCGGCGAGCGACTGCGCCGCGCACGCGGCGGCCGGCCGAACGGGCTCGGCCGTGGACCTCAATCTGCCCTCGATCGGCGTCGCCGAGCTCATCGGCGGCGACGTCGTGCACCGGCGCGTGACGAACGTGGGTCCGCCGGCGACGTTCACGGCCGAGGTGATCGAGCCGCCCGATATGGGCGTCGTCGTCGAGCCGGCCACGCTCGTGCTCGGCACGAACGAGGCGGCGGAGTTCACGTTGCGCTTCGTCGACGGCGGCGCCGAGCGCGACGTGTGGAGCTTCGGCGAGCTCGCGTGGGTCAACGCGACGCATCGCGTCGAGAGCCCGATCGCCGTGAAGCCCGTCACCGTCCGCTCGCCGGCCGAGCTGTTCTTGACCGGTGTACAGGGAACGGCCACCGTGCCCGTCGCGTTCGGCTACGCGGGCGCCTACGGCGCCGCCGTGCACGGGCTCCGGCCTCCGACGCTCGACGCCAACGGGCAGGTGCCGCGCGGCTTCGTCGACGACGACCCGGCGAACACGTTCACGTTCCGCAACGGCAACGGAGTCACGCAGCACGCGCTAACCGTGCCCGCGAACCAGCTGCTGCTGCGCGTGGCGCTGTTCGACGAGCTGACGGATGGCGAGGACGATCTCGATCTATTCCTCTTCTATTGCCCGAACAACCAGTGCTCGCAGATCGCGAAGAGCGACGGCGTGACCTCCGACGAGCAGATCGACATCGCGCAGCCGCAGGCGGGCTCGTACGTGCTGCTCGTGCACGGCTTCGAGACCGATCAGGTCGCGGGCGGGCCCGGCGCCAACTACTCGCTCTTCACGTGGTCGCTCGGCGCGAACGACGCGGTCGGCAACCTCGCGGTCTCGGCGCCGGCGACGGTCGCGAACGGCGACCGCGCCGACCTCGACGTTCAGTGGTCGGGCCTCGCGCCCGCTTCGCGCTACCTCGGCGCCATCTCGCACACGACGCCGAACGGCCTCTACGACATCACGATCGTCAACGTCGAGACGCCTTAGTCGAGTGCGCGCGGCGCGGGCGCGCGGTCAGCGGGTTTGAGAGGAGCACGTGCGGTAGCGGAAGCAGGTGACGAGGTGGTCGTTGACGAGACCCGTCGCCTGCATGTGCGCGTAGACGATCGTCGAGCCGACGAACTTGAAGCCGCGGCCCTTCAAGTCCTTGCTGAGCGCGTCCGACTCCTTGCTCGTCGGCGGCACGTCGCTCTGCTTGCGCCACCGATTCACGATCGGCTTCCCGCCGACGAACTCCCAAACGTACGCGTCGAAGCTGCCGAACTCCCTCTGAATCTTGAGGAAGCCGCGCGCGTTGACGACGGCGGCCTCGATCTTCTGCCGGTTGCGGACGATGCTCGGATCCTGCATCAGCCTCTCCACCGTTCGCGGCGTAAAGCGCGCGACCTTCGCCGCGTCGAATCCCGCGAACGCGCGCTTGTAGCCCTCGCGCTTCCGCAAGATCGTCCACCAGCTCAAGCCCGCCTGCGCCGCCTCGAGCACGAGGAACTCGAAGTGCACCGCGTCGTCGCGAACGGGAACGCCCCACTCCTCGTCGTGGTAACGCTGGTATGCCGGGTCGATGCCCTCGCTCCAGGCGCACCGAACGATGCTCTTTGCTGCCGCCATGAATAAGCCTCCGTTGCCGGGTTGGCACGGTACAGGAAACCGCGCAGAATCCGAAAGCAGAGAAACCCGCGCAAATGGCCAATAACAATACGTCGGCCCCCGACCGATACGGCCTCGTCGGTCATCCCGTCGAGCACAGCCGCTCGCCGCTGATCCACACCGTTTTCGCGCGTCAAACCGGTCAACGCCTCACGTACGAGCTCATCGATGCCTCTCCGGAGGCGTTCGAGACGGCCGTGCGCGGGTTCGGTGCGGCAGGCGGCAAAGGACTGAACGTCACGGTGCCGCACAAGGAAGCGGCATTCAAGTTGTGCGACGTCACGAGCGAAGCCGCGAAGGCGGCGGGCGCCGTCAACACGATCAGCCTCTCGGGCGGCACGCTCAGCGGCGACAACACCGACGGCGTCGGCTTCATTCGCGACGTCACCGTCAACCAGCGGCAAGCGCTCGCCGGCAAGCGCGTCGTCGTGCTCGGCGCGGGCGGCGCGGCGCGAGGCATCATCGGGCCGTTGCTCTCGGAGAAGCCTTCGTCCGTCACGATCGCGAACCGCACGGCGGACCGCGCCGAGGAGCTCGTCGCGAGGTTCGGTGCTGCCGCGCTCGCCGCGCGCACGTTCGACGCCATCGCCGGCGAGCCGCCGTTCGACGTCGTGATCAACGCAACGTCGGCCGGCTTGAAAGGCGAAACGCCGCCGTTTCCGCCCTCGCTCGTCGGCCCGCAAAGCTTCTGCTACGACTTGGTTTACGCCGCGAGCGATACGCCGTTCGTCGTCTGGGCGAAAAGCCACGGCGCGGCGCGCGCCGCTCAAGGCTGGGGCATGCTCGTCGAGCAGGCGGCCGAATCCTTCGCCATTTGGCGGGGCGTGCGGCCCGATACGAAACCGCTGCTGCAGCAGCCCGGCCGCTGATCGCGAACCGGCGCGCGCGGCCGGACCGGTATCATGGGCGGGCGAACCTCGCGGAGCCCTCGATGAAGAAGCCCGGCCTCGACTACGCCGCCGCCGGCGTCGACTACGGCACGCTCGACGCCTCGAAGATCCTGGCGCAGAAAGCCGCGCGCGCGACGGCCGTCAACCTCGCGCGGCACGACGCGGCCGAGATCGAGGCGTCGCGCGGCGAGTCGGCGTACCTCGTCGAGGTCGGCGGCCTCCTGATCGCGTCGATCACGGAGTGCCTCGGGACGAAAGTGCTCGTCGCGGACGCCGTGCGCGAGCTCTCGGGCAGGAGCCATTACGACACGATCGCTCAGGACACGATCGCGATGGCCGTCAACGATCTCGTCACGGTGGGCGCCACGCCGATCTCGACGCACGCCTACTGGTCGGCCGGCAGCAGCGCGTGGTTCGCCGATCGCGAGCGGATGCAGGACCTCGTGCGCGGCTGGCAGGCCGCCTGCGACGTCTGCGGCATGTCGTGGGGCGGCGGCGAGACGCCGGCGCTCGGCGGCGTCGTCGAAGCCGCGCGTATCGACCTGGCCGCGTCTTGCGTCGGCATCGTCAAGGGCCGCGACCGTTTGATGCTCGGCGAGCGGCTCGCGGCCGGCGATGCGATCGTGCTGCTCGCCTCGAGCGGCATTCACGCGAACGGCATCAGCCTCGCACGCAAGCTCGCGGAAGGGCTGCCGGACGGCTATCGCACTCGCCTCTCGAACGGGCGCACGTTCGGCGAATCGCTGCTCGATCCCACGGTGCTCTACGCACCGATCACCGAAGCGCTGTTCGCCGCGGGCCTAAGGCCGCACTATGCCGTCAACGTCACGGGTCACGGCTGGCGCAAGCTGATGCGCCACCCTGCCGAGCTCAAGTACGTGATCCGCCAAGTGCCTCCCGTTCCGCCCGTGCTCGAGTTCCTTCGCGAGCGAGCCGGAATGAGCGCGCGCGACGCCTACGGCACGTTCAACATGGGCGCAGGCTTCGCGCTGTTCGTCGCGCCGGCCGACGTTGCCGCCACGATCGGCGTCGCGGAGCGCTTGAGCCTGGCCGCGTGGCACGCCGGCGACGTCGAAGCGGGGGCCAAGAGCCTCGTGATCGAGCCGCTGAAGATCGAGTACTCCGCCGGCGATCTGCATCTGCGCGGCTAACGGCCAAACGGCGCTAGAGGTGCAAACGCCGCCGCGCGGCGCGCACGAATGCCTGCGCTTGCTCGAGACCGAGCGCCGCCGCAAGCGCGAGATACACGGCGCCGAAAGCGGCCGCGACGAGCGCGGCTTCGAGCAATGCGTGCGTGCCCGTCGAGCCGAGCCGCACCGCGTACGCCGCGGCGGCCGCGGCGATCGCCGCCGCGAACATGCGCGCGAGCGGCGCCGCCCCGGCGCCGATGCGCCCGACGTGCTTCGCGAGCGAGCGCTTCAGCAACGCCCACTCCACCCAGGCGCCGAGCGCGGCGCCCGCGGCGAGGCCGAGCGGGCCAAGCGGCAAGCCGGCCGCATCGAACGACGCAAGCGCGCCGGCCGGGATCGTCACACCGGCCAGCGTGATGGGCTCGAATTGCACCATCAACATGGCGCCCGCCACGAGCGCGACGACCACTCGCACGAGCGCGATTCGCGCCGGCGTCGCCGTGTCGCGCAAAGCGAAGAATGCCGATTGATAGACGCGCGCCGCCGTCGACGCCAAGAGACCGAGGCTATAGCCGCCGAGCACGAGCGTCACGACGCGGACGTCGGCTGCGCCGAACTCGCCGGCTCGATACAGCCCGGCGACGAGCACGTCGCCTACGCCCAAGAACGCGACGAAGCTCGGCACGGCGAAGAACGCGACGCGCCGCAGCGCCGCCTGCGTCCGCTCTCGTAACGCGCCGAGCGCAACGTCGCGGTCGCGCGCGAGATCCGGCAGCGAAGCAGCCGCGACGCTCATCGCGAACAGGCTGATCGGCAGCAGATACAGCGTCTGCGCGTAGCGCAGCCGCGCGACGGCGCCGACGGCGAGCAGGCTCGCGAGCACCAGGTCGAGATAGCCCGAAAGCTGCACCACGCCGCGCCCCATGATCGCGGGCCCGGCCTTGCGCACGGCTTCTCGGAAATGCGGCTCGCGCCAGCTCGCGCCGAAGCGAATCTCGCGGTCGAGCCGCCACACGGCCGGCAGCTGCACGGCGAACTGCAGCGCGCCGCCCAAGAGCGCGCCCCACGCGGCCGCGATTACCAAGCCGTCGAGCGCGAGCCTTCCGCCGAACGCGACGAGCGCGGCAATGATCGCCGCGTTCCAGAGCACCGGGGCGAAATAAGGCAGGAAGAACTTGCGATGGCTGTTCAGGATACCGAGCGCCCAAGCCGAGAGCACGAGCACGCCCGTCATCGGAAACACGATGCGCACGACCGCGATCAAGAGCTCGCGCCTCGCCCCCTCGAACCCCGGCGTGAACACGCTGACGACGAACGGCGCGAGCGCTACACCCAAGAGCGCGATCGCGCCCGCGACGGACAAGAGCAGCGCGAACGCCGCGCCGGCCACGCGGCCGGCCTCGGCCGTGCGGCCTTGGCCGAGCAACGAGGAGTACGCCGGAATGAAGGACGCCGAGAGCGTCCCCTCGCCGAGCAGGTTCTGCAGAACGTTCGGCAGCCTCAAGCCGGCGCTGAACACGTCGGCGTGCAGGCCGGTGCCGAAGTACGTCGCGAGCACGCGCTCGCGGATCAAGCCGGCGATGCGGCTTACGAAGATGCCGAGCCCGACAAAAAACGCCGCGGCGCCCCCCTGCGGCGCGGCCGCCGTCTCGTCGGGACGCGGCTCCGCGTCGACGGCAGCCATCAGCGCATCGTCACGAGCTCTTCGGCGCTCGTCGGGTGGATCGCGATCGTGTCGTCCAAGTCGCGCTTGCGCGCGCCCATCGTCACGGCGACGGCAAACCCTTGGATCATCTCGTCCGCGCCGAGCCCGATCACGTGACAGCCGGCCACGCACTCGTCCTCGCCGACGCAGACGAGCTTCATCGCCGTCCTCGGCTTGGCTTCGGTCAAGGCGTAGAACATCGAGACGAACTCGGACGTGTAGATCTTGATCGGCTCGTTCGGATAACGGGCGCGCGCCTCGTGCTCCGAGAGGCCCACCGTGCCGATCGGCGGGTGCGAGAACACCACGGTCGGGATGACGTCGTAGCGGAGGTGGCGCTCGGCCATGCCGCCGAACAGCCGGTCGGAGAGCCGGCGCCCGGCCGCGATCGCGACGGGCGTGAGCTCGGCCTGACCCGTCACGTCGCCGACGGCATAGATGCCGGCCGTGCTCGTGTTCTGGTAGCGGTCGACGACCACGTGGCCTTCGCTCGAGCAAATCACGCCGACGTTCTCGAGCCCTAGCTTCGCCGTCGAAGGCGTACGGCCGACGGCGAACAGCACGGCGTCGAAACCGTCGAAGCGGCGGCCGTCCTCGGCCTCGATTGCCTTTGTCGCCGCGCCGGGCTCCCGCGCGAGCGAAACCGTGACGAATCGCGTGACGACGTCGATGCCGCTTGCACGCATGGCTGCGACGAGCGTGTCGCCGAGCATGGCGTCGAAATCGCGCAGCACGCGGTCGAAGCGCAAGAACTGCGTCACTTCGCTGCCGAGGCTATGCAGCACGCCCGCGAGCTCGACGGCGATGTAGCCGCTGCCGACGACGGCCACGCGGCGCGGCAGGCGCTCGAGCTCGAAGAAGCCGTCCGACGTGATCGCGAGCTCGGCGCCGGGGAGCATCGGGATCGTCGGCGCGCCGCCCGTCGCGATGACGATATGCGGCGCTTCGTACCGCTCGCCGCTCGCCGTGACGACCTCGCGCTCGCCGGCGAACGTCGCGGCGGCGCGCACGACGGTGACGCCCTTCTTGTCGAGGTTGCGAGCATAGATGCCGTTCAACCTGGCCACGTAGGCGTCTCGTCCTTGCTTCAGCTTGGGCCAGTCGTGCCCTTGGAAGCGCACGTCGAAGCCGTAATGAGGCGCGTGGTCGATGGCGGCCTTGAGCTCCGCTGCGTTCCACATGACTTTCTTCGGCACGCACCCGACGTTGACGCACGTGCCGCCGAGCCGCGCGGGCTCGAACAAGGCCACGCGGGCCCCGTACTCGGCCGCGCGCTGCGCCGCTGCGAGGCCCCCGCTGCCGCCGCCCAAGACCAGCATGTCGAACTGCCGCATCGGGATTCCTTTGCCCGCTCTATCGGGCAGCAGAGAGTACAGCAACGGCCGGTGTCTTGGTTTCGGCCGCGACGCCACGTTAGAGTGGGTCCATGAGCCAGTCGACCGAGCCGACTCAAAGCCCGAACCCCCTTCTGGCGCCGAGCGCGCTTCCCAAGTTCTCCGCCATCAAGCCGGAGCACGTCGAGCCCGCCGTGCGCGAGCTGCTCGCCGCGCAGCGCCGCGCGCTGAAGGACGCCGAGAGCGTAGACCGACCCGACCTCGATTGGCTGAAGGAGCTCGAGCGGATCGGCGTCGAGCTCGACCACGTCTGGGGCCCCGTCGTGCACTTGAATTCCGTGCTGTCGAGCCCGCCGCTGCGCGACGCGTTCAACCGCTGCCTGCCGCTGATCACGGAGTTTGGCACGGAGCTCGGCCAAAACGAGACGCTCTACCGGCATTTCAGCACGCTCGAGTCGAGCGTCGGGCCGGCGAAGACCGTCGAGCGGCAAGTCATCGAGAACGCGCTGCGGGATTTCAGGCTCGGGGGGGTTGCGCTGACGGGCGCCCCGCGGCAACGCTTCCGCGAGGTCATGCAGCAGCTCGCGGGGTGCCAAGCCAAGTTCGAGCAGAACGTCATGGACGCCACGGACGCGTTCGAGCATCGGGAGACGGAGTCGAGCGCGCTCGCGGGACTGCCGCAATTCGTGCTCGACCGAGCGGCCGCGCTCGCCGCCGAGCGCGACGGCTCGGGCTGGTGCTTGCGGCTCGATCCGCCGACGTACCAAACCGTGATGGCGCACGCCGAGTCGCCGCAGCTGCGCGAGAAGTTCTACGAAGCCTGGGTTACGCGCGCGTCGGACCAGGGGCCGCACGCCGGCAAGTGGGACAACGGCCCGCTGATCGAGGAGATCCTCGCTTTGCGCCACGAAGCCGCGCAGCTCGTCGGGTTCAAGACGTTCGCCGAATTCTCGCTGGCCACGAAAATGGCCGATTCGCCGCAGCGCGTCATCGAGTTCCTGCGCGACCTCGCGCGGTTGAGCCGCCCGGCCGCGCAAGAAGAGCTCGCGACGATCACGGACTACGCGGGCCGCAAGCTCGCGGCCTGGGACGTCGCGTTCTATGCCGAGCGCCTGAAGCAGGAGCGGCTCGAGCTCGCCGAGGAGGAGCTCCGCCCGTACTTTCCGTTGCCGCGCGTGCTCGAAGGGCTGTTCACGCTTTGCGGCAAGCTGTTCGACGTCACCGTCGCCGAAGCGCCGCGGCCCGACGTCTGGCACGACAGCGTGCGCTATTACGAGATCAAGCAGCGCGACGGCAGGCTCGTCGGCAGCTTCTTCACGGATCTCTTCGCAAGACCCAACAAGCGCGGCGGCGCGTGGATGGGCGGCTGCGTGAGCCGCGCCAGATTGAACGGCCACTCGCAGTCGCCGGTCGCCTACCTCGTCTGCAACTTCAACGCGCCGGCCGGCGACCGGCCGTCGCTGCTGACGCACACCGAGGTCGTGACGTTGTTCCACGAGTTCGGCCACACGCTGCATCATCTGTTGACGGAGGTCGACTATCCGTCGGTGGCCGGCACGAGCGGCGTGGCATGGGATGCCGTGGAGCTGCCGAGCCAGTTCCTCGAGAACTTCGCGTGGCGGCCCGAGCTCCTTTCGGAGATCGGCCGGCACTTCGAGACCGGCGAGCCGTTGCCGCGCGCGAAGATCGAGACCCTGCAGCGCTCGCGGACGTTCCTGGCCGGGCTCGCGATGGTGCGGCAGCTCGAGTTCGCGCTGTTCGACTTCAGGATTCACGACGAGTACGCGCCCGAGCGCGGCGCGCGCGTGCAGGAGCTGCTCGAGGAGGTGCGGCGCGAGGTGGCCGTGATCGAACCGCCGCCGTACAACCGCTTCGCGCATTCGTTCGGCCACATCTTCGCGGGCGGTTACGCGGCCGGCTACTACAGCTACAAGTGGGCCGAGGTGCTCTCGGCCGACGCCTTCGCGGCGTTCGAGGAAGCCGGCGTGTTCGACCGCGCGACGGCCGACCGCTTCCGCCGCGCCGTGCTCGCCACGGGCGGCAGCCGCAAGCCGCTCGACGCGTTCATCGAGTTCCGCGGCCGGCCGCCCGAGCTCGACGCGCTGCTCAAGCAGTCCGGCATCGCTGCGAGCCATTGACGCGGCGCGACTTCGCTCGAGCGGAACCGATGCGAGACGCGTGAAGGCCGCAACCTGGAACGTGAACAGCCTGCGCGTGCGGCTGCCGCACGTGCTCAAGTGGCTCGAGCGCGAGCGGCCGGACGTGCTCGCGCTGCAAGAGACGAAGATCAAGGACGAGGAGTTTCCGGCCGATGCGTTCGAGCGCTACGGCTATGCGGCGGTGTTCAGCGGCCAGGCGGCCTACAACGGCGTCGCGATTCTGTCGCGCGAGCCGGCGGACGCGGCGTCGCTCGGCCTCGGCAACGGCTACACCGACGAGCAGCGGCGACTCATCGCGGCGACGATCGGCGGCATTCGCCTCTTCTGCCTCTACGTTCCGAACGGCCAAAGCGTCGACTCCGACAAGTACCGCTACAAGCTCGAGTGGCTCGCGGCGCTGCGCGCGCTGCTCGCGGACGAGCTCGCCCGCTACCCGGAGCTGCTCGTCGTCGGCGACTTCAACATCGCCCCCGACGACCGCGACGTGCACGACCCGAGCGCCTGGGACGGCAAGATCATGTGCTCGCAGGCCGAGCGCGAGGCGCTCGAGGCGCTTCGAGCCCTGGGCCTGCACGATACGTTTCGGCTGTTCCCGCAGCCCGAGAAGGTATTCAGCTGGTGGGACTACCGCGCCGGCGCCTACGGCCGCAATCAAGGGCTTAGAATCGACCTCGCTTTGGCGTCGGAATCATTGAGTCGAGCGTGTATCTCGGCGCGGATCGACACGGAACCGCGCGGCTGGGAACGGCCGTCGGACCACGTGCCGGTTATCGCAGAATTTCGTGCGCGCCGGTGATTATGTGAACCGCGCAATAGGGGGCATCGCGCGAATCTCTTAGACTGGGCGCCCCCCGGACGGACTCCTCGATGCCGATCGAAGACGAACTGCAGGACCGGCGCAACGACTACGACGTCACCAACACCGTGCAGGTGAGCTCGGCACCGCAGGTTCGCGCGGCCGTCTCCGATCTTTTTGCGGCGCTCTATCCGAACAGCGGTTTCGATTCCGTCTGGCTCGCCTTCCACGACTTCGAGCGCGTGTTTCGCGGCCTCGACCCGAGCTATCACGCGGTCGATACCACGTATCACGACATGCAGCACACGCTCGACATGACGCTCGCGCTCGCGCGCCTCATCGCGGGCCATGAAATGAGCGTCGAGCCCGCGGATCGGCTCGGGCCCGACCGTGCCGAGCTCGCGATCGTCAGCGCGCTGTTTCACGACGTCGGCTATCTCCGCCATCGCGAGCTTGACGCCGCGGCCGTCAACGGCGCTGTGTTCACGCGCATGCACGTGACGCGCAGCGGCCGCTACTTGGAAAGCTATCTGCCGCGCATCGGGCTCGAGCAGTTCGTGCCCGTGGTGTCGCGCATCGTTCACTTCACGGGCTACGAGCTCAACGTCGATCAGATCGAGCTCGAGGATCCGAAAGACAGCGTCGTCGGGCACCTGCTCGGCACGGCCGACTTGGTCGCCCAGCTCGCCGATCGCTGCTATCTCGAGAAGTGCCGCGATCGCCTCTATCCCGAGTTCGTGCTCGGCGGCGTCGCGATGGGCGAGCGGCCGGAAGGCAAGGTGTTGTACCGCTCGGCCGAAGACTTGCTCGGCAAGACGCTATCGTTCTATCAAACGTCCGCGCGTCACCGGCTCGAGCACAATTTCAACCGCGTCTATCGCTACTTCGAGGCGTTCTTCGAGCGCGGCCAGAGCCCGTACATCCGCTTCATCCGTAAGAACCTGACGTTCTTGAACACCGTGATTCAGAACGGCGACTGGAACCGGCTGCGGCGGCATCCGCCGTGCGTGATCCCGGATCCGAACGGCGAGGCGCACTTGATCGAGCTCGCGCTCGAGCGCGTGCGCGCTTGGAGCCCGGCGCAGGCCCCGCCGACATCCGCGGCGGCGGCGGCGGCCGGCTGAACGAGCGGCCCGGCTAGTCACCGCTCCGAGCCGCCGTGCATCGAGGCGCGCACCACGATGCGCGCCGGCAGCGCCAACTGCCGATCCCCCGACCCTATTCGTCGAGGATGACCGCGAAGCCCGGCGCGTTGAACGTGATCTCGACGGAGAAGTTCGCCGCGTCGCGCGACTTCTTGTGAATCTTGACGTGCTCGCCGGCATCCTTGTCCGCGACGTACTCGGGGCCGAGCACCGCGTTCAGCGCGTCCGCGATACCCTTCGCGAGCTCGTTCTCCTTCATGCGCCGTTCGATCGCGAACGTCGCCTCGCGCGGCGTGCCGTTCTCGGGCACGACGCGAACGCGCATGAAGCCGTCGGCCCGCGCGCGCTCGTTGACCGTGATTTTGGCGCCCTCGAAATAGGTGGCCGGCAGCGCGCTGTCCTGCGCGAGCCCCGAGCCCGTGTACGCCGCCACCGTCAACGCCGTTGCCAGCCATCGCATAGTCGTCACCGCCGTTTGGAACGAGGCCACTGTAGCCGGGGCGGCCGCGGGGCGCTGCGGAGCGCTTCTCGGTTCGGCCGTGCGTGACGCAAGTCCGCAAGCTGGCTAAGCTCCGCGACGACATGGCCAAGCAGCGCGTTGCTTTTCGCTCCCTGCGCGTCACGCCCGAGTTCCGGGACTTCGTGCTCGATCAGCTCGCCCGCGTGCCGCAGCTCGAGGCGAAGCGCATGTTCGGCGGCGTGGGCCTCTATTCCGGCGAGCGGTTCTTCGCGATCCTCGCTGCCGACGAGCTGTTCTTCAAAGTCGGCGACGGCAATCGTGCGGCGTACGAGGCCGCCGGCAGCGAGCCGTTCCGGCCGGTGCTCGACCGGCCGGTGCCGATGTCGTACTGGCGCGTGCCGATCGAGGTGCTCGAGGACCCGGTCGAGCTCGGCGCTTGGGCGAAGGAGGCGATCCGTGCTGCGGAGGCCGCCGCGGGGCGGCGCAAGCCGGCGAAGCACCCGTCGCGCAAGAAGCCGCGCGTCGGGCGGGCTCGCTGAGGTCGACGACGATATCGCGATCCGGCGCAATGGCCTTCGGCAGCTCGGCCAGCTTGTCGACCGTCGGTACGGTCGTGCCCTGCTCGTAGCGCGCGTACGCAACCGGCCGGAAATCTGCGCGAGGGGTAAGCGCTCAGTGACCTTTGAAGCGCGGCACCTCGCGGCCGTCGAGATAGGCGAGCAGCACGTCGGCGGCGGAGTCCGCGAACCGGCGGTAGCCGTCGTCGGTCGTCCAGCCCAAATGCGGTGCCAGCACGACGTTGTCGAGCTTCGTGAGCGGATGGCTCGCGGGCAGGGGCTCCTCGTCGAAGACGTCGAGCCCGGCGCCCGCGATGCGCCGCTCGGCGAGCGCCGCGACGAGCGCCTTCTCGTCGACGATTGGGCCGCGCGCCGTGTTGATCAGATAAGCCGTCGGCTTCATGAGGGCCAGCCGCCGCGCGTCGAGCAAGCCGCGCGACGTCGGCGTCAGCGACACGTGCAGCGAGACGACGTCGGCTTCGGCGAGCAGCGCGTCGAGCTCGCGGCGCTCGGCGCCGGCCGCGGCCGCCACGGCGTCCGTGAGCCGCGGGCTCCAGGCGACCACGCGCATGCCGAACGTCTTCGCGATGCGCGCGACATGCGAGCCGACGCGGCCGAGCCCGATGCAGCCGAACGTCTTGCCATGCATGACGGGCGTGAACGGCGTTTGCCAGTCGCCGCGCCGGACAGCGGCGTCCTGGCGCGGTATGTCGCGCATCACGGCGATCGCGAGGCCGATCGAGAGCTCTGCGGCGCCGATCGAGTAGCCGCCCGACGCTTGCGCGACGACGATGCCGCACTGCTCCGCGGCCGCGAAGTCCATGTGCGCGGCATGGTTACCCGTCTGCGCGATGATGCGCACGTCGACGAGCTGCTCGAGCAACTCGCGCGTGAACTTCGTGCGCTCGCGGTTCGCGATGAGCGCGTCGAAGCCGCGCAGCGCTGCCGGCGAGCCGAATGGCTCCGTGAAGATCTTCACGTCGGCGCGCTCGCGCAAGCGGCGAACGCCGTCGGTGCCTTCCCAAGCCCGGTGAATGTCGTCGAGAATCGCTATTCGCACGAGCGGATTCTAGCTTGCCCGGCCAACGCGCCGCAGCGCTCGCGCGCAGCCCGCGTCACGCGCGGATACCCAGGCGTGGAATTCGGTGCGCGAATTTCGGCGGCGGCGCATTTGGCGCGGCTTAGAATGGCCGACGTGAAACAGCATCGAGTGCCTCTCGACGAAGACGCGTGCTACGCCGCGCTGCTCGACCGCAACGTCGACTACGACGGTGTGTTCTACGTGGGCGTGAGGACCACCGGCATTTTCTGCCGTCCGACGTGCCCCGCCCGCAAGCCCAACCGCAAAAACTGCGAGTTCTTCCCCGACGCGCAGTCGGCCCTGCTCGCGTCCTATCGGCCGTGCGCGCGCTGCCGCCCCCTGTCGCATCCGAACGAGACGTCCGACGTCGTGCGCCGGCTCGTCGAAGCAATCGAGCGCGAGCCGCACCGGCGCTGGCGCGACGCGGACTTCGACGCGCTGGCCGTGCACGCGTCGACGGCGCGGCGGCAGTTTCAGAAGCGGTTCGGCATGACGTTCGTCGAATATGCCCGTGCGCGCCGGCTGGGCTCCGCATTCAAGGCGATTCGCTCCGGCGAGCGCGTCATCGACGCGCAGCTCGACGCCGGCTTCGAGTCGCCGAGCGGCTTCCGCGACGCGTTCACGCGCATCATGGGCGCCCCGCCCGCGCGCTCGTCGCGCGCGCTGTTCGCCGCGTGGCTCGACACGCCGCTCGGGCCGATGACGGCGATCGCCGACGAGCACGCGTTGCACCTGCTCGAGTTCGTGGACCGGCGCGGTCTCGAGCGCGAGATCGAGCGGCTGCGCTGGCGCCAGAAAGCCGGCATTGCGCCGGGGCGGACGGCGCCCATAGAGCAGATCGAGGCCGAGCTCGAAGCCTATTTCGCCGGCCGCTCGCTCGAGTTCGCAACGCCGCTCGCGCGCGCCGGCTCGCCGTTTCAGAACGAAGTGTGGGATGCGTTGCTCACGATTCCGCCCGGCGAGACGTGGAGCTACGCGCAGCTCGCGCGCATCGTCGGACGGCCGCGGGCCGTGCGCGCAGTCGGTGCCGCGAACGGCGCAAACCAGCTCGCGATCGTGATTCCGTGCCACCGCGTGATCGACTCGAACGGCGGCCTCTGCGGCTACGGCGGCGGACTGCCGCGCAAGCGCTGGCTGCTCGAGCACGAGCGCGCTGCGTTCGCGTCGTCGATTCAGGCGATCGGATTGGTCCAGCGCAGCTCGGGGAAGCGCGCAAAGTCGCCGTCGTTCGAGTGCAGCTCCGCCTGATTCTCGATCGCGTGTGCCGCGAGCTGAACATCGGTCGTGAGGTTGGCGGCCGCTCCGAGGTGCCGCAACAGGCGGAACGCGATCTCGATATGTCGCGGCCCTGGTAATAGGAACCGCACCGCCGGCTGATCGAGCCACTCCTGAACCCGTTCGACGGCATCGTCAACGGCGAGCGGACGGTCGAAGATGCGCGGATTCGTGCCAATCCGGATGAAACCGAAAATCGCCGGCCCCGTGAGCGCCACATCGGCCGCGCCGGAAAGCAGCTCTTCCCACCAGCGGCGCGCTCGGGCGTGCTCGGGGAATCCGGAGATCGTCGCGTACACCAGCAGGTTGACGTCCGGGACGATCACCGTTTTTTGCCGGCGCTCTTGGCGAGCACGGCCGCGTCCTCGAGCTCGTCGGCAAGGCGGTTCAAGCCCACGCGATCGACACCCGCCAATAGACGCGCCTCGTGGGGCAAGACACGGTAGCGTTTCGACGGGCGGCGTGCAGGTCCGGGCGCGAGCCCGCGACGTATCGCATCGTTAACGACCTGCTTGTACGGCTTGCGGCGCCGATGAACCTCCTCCTCGAGAAGCTTTACCACGTCGGGATCGAGTGTGAGGGTGGTACGCATGAAGGCATCTTGATGCCTTGCACCGCCGTAATCAAGATGCCACGCCTGCCTTGGTTAAGTTGGCAAGGCTGGCTGAGTAACCCGAAGACTGCTGCCCTTCCGCGGCGCAGATCAACGAGCCCTCGCGGAGTTCGGCGCGCAGGCTCGAGGGTTTCGTGCGCTCCATGCTGAGGCGAATACGTACGACGTAGGCGCTCGCTCCGGCGAGTTCTCGAAGGCGTGGACCGCAAGTAGAGAATTGGGGCGTGAGGTGCCCGCTATAGGTTCATAGGTTCATCTCAAGGTACTGGCGCAACCCTTCCCAATCTCCTTCGTTTACCTTGAACACGATGTCTTGGCTGGCAGCGTATACCTTCGCAAACTGCCTCGCGCCAAGGTCTCTCTGGAAAACGTCGGCGAGTGTGAGCCCGGCAATGCACGTGCCCGCGTCTAGACAGGCCCGGCCGAGTTCGGGATTCGGTGCTGAACAGTCGTAGCCTAACTGGCACGCTGCCATCAACCACGCTGGGCCTTGGAACACGCTATCGCGTGCGACCGTAGGCGACGTGTACATCCAACCCACCTTCGCAAGCGCAGCCGGTTCGCGCGATGCTACTGCTATGCGAACGTCGCCGAAGACTTCCGCGAAGAGAGCACTTTTTGACTCCGCATCGTCGGCTCCGTATTGCGCTACAGCTTTTGCTGCCCGATCCATAACCGCTTGCGGATCCCCTGCAGCAACTGCTTTCTCAAACCAGTACTCATGCGTTTGCGCTTCCGCGGGGAGCGAGAGAGAGGCGAGGGGATGTCCGTCAAAAAAACCCTCGCAACGCTGCACCTCGCGTCTGACTCGCACGCGATCTTGCTCTCGGTAGCCAGGGGCGGCCGCAAGACGCGCCTCTACGTTCTCGGCGATGCTTCCCTTGCCCATCGCAACCGTCAGGCCGACCTCCACGTAGCATTCCAGCAGCACCTGGCTCAATACATACTGAGCTCGAACGTCTCCGGCCACCGCAGCTCTGCCCGCCGCTTCGGCAAACGCGAAGTAATCCTCAGACTCCTGATATCGCGCGGTCCAAGGCTTGGGGGGCGAATCCCGCCCGCCACGGGCTACCGAAGCATTAGTCGGTAGATCGATGTCTCGGCTTGAAGCGAAGCCACTCTCGCGGCGCGTTGCGTCCGCTTCATCGAGTGCCGTGTCGGGACGGCCGGAAGGCAGTTGGTTGCTCGACCACTGCCTCGAGACAGACACAATGACCGCGCCAATGATGACCGCGGCAATCGCGACTACGGCATGTCGCGCTCGAACGCGCATGTGCAGGTCCTTCCTCGTCTCGGCCCGACGCTATATTGGCTGGCGAAGTCAGCCTTCAGGTTACACGCACGGCAGAAGCGTCTCGCGCCTGCTGCGATTCTCCGAGCCGCTGTTCCCGCTGCAAACCCTGACTTCGACGACGCACGAGGGCATATTTACTGAGGCAACTATATCCACCGTGTAAGCTGGAGTTAGATCTATGGTACCTGCCGAGGGCACGGCCGGCGCAGGCGGCCGACCGGCGAGAGGCTCTCCGTTTGCTTTGCCCTCCTAACCAGGCCACCCAGACGAAGTAATGTCCCGAGGGCGCCCCGGGGCCCGCGATTCTGAGCTGAGCCGTTGATCCGTCCGCAAAACGCACCGTAATCCTGAGCGGCGCCGCACCTTTCTTCGCTGACTTGCCTGGAAGTTCGCTCGCGCTCGGTCCCCGGACGCAGCGTTGCTGTTGCGCGCTCTTCAAACGATGGCGCGGGGGGCCGAAAGACACCGTGCGAATCAGAGGAGCAAGGATTTTGCGGCGGCGGTGCACGCGAGGCGAACGGTGCGCGCGGCGCCTCGCCCTCGGACGCAAGCTCCTTGCGATGCGCCAGGATCCGCTCGATCAGCGCCGGCTCCCTCGATGCTCGCGATCGCTTCGAAGTTCCCACCGCAGGCCGACCGCGCTCGTTCTCGATCGCGACGACGCGCTTGAGCCCTCTTGCCCACGACAGCGAGCGGCCCATTGCGATCGAGCGTTCGGCCGATGCGTTCTGTAATCCGCTAGGGGAGACCTTGGAGCTCCTTCGCCGTCGGCGCAGCAATGCGCCGAAACACCGGCGGCTTCGTGTCCGCCCGATTCGAGGCTCTCGGCCTCTTGTGGTAGGGTTCCCAAAACGTCCACCTGCCGACCGCATGCTGCGTCCAGTCCGCCGTCGCTCCGGGGTCCGGTGCCGCCGCCGCGAGCAGTCCACCCTCGGCGCGGCACGGTGAGCGCCTCGGCATTCACCGTCACGAAGATCCAGCCGCCGCGCCTGCGGGCAAACCTCATTGCGCGCGAGGGGCTCGAGCGCCGGCTCGGTGAGGCGCTCGCGACACGCAAGCTCACGCTATTGAGCGCTCCGGCCGGATTCGGCAAGACGGCGGCGCTCACCCGTCAGCTCGCGCAGCTGGCTGACCACGCGGCCGTCGCTTGGATTGCCGCCGACGTCGACGACGATCTGCATCGCTTTCTCGGCTGCCTGGTTGCCGCACTCGAGCCGTTCGATCTTCCGTGGCGCGCCGCACCGGACGCATTGATCGCGGCCGCCGTGGACGCCGGCCGCGAGCGGCGCGTCGTCGCCGCCGAGGTGTTGAATGCGCTCGCCGCCGTCGAGCTGGAGCGGGGGCTGATCGTGCTCGACGACGCACACCGGATAGGAGACCCGGCAGTCTTCGAGTTCATCGACCTCATGCTCGAGCGGCTGCCGGAGCACTGGGGCATCGTGATCAGTAGCCGAGTGGATCCGCCGCTTTCTCTCGCGCGGCTGCGCGCGCAGGACGACGTGGCCGAGCTCCGACAGCCGGACCTACAGTTCGATCAGCGCGAGGTGGCCGCGCTCGTTGCGGCGGCCGGCGGCGGGCCGGACGCCGCGCAGCTGTGGAAGCGGACCGGCGGCTGGGCCGCGGGCCTGCGGCTCGCGCTGAACGCCGCGAAGCATGGGGTGGCCGGACCGTCCGGCGCGCAGCGGATGGACCGCCAAATGTTCGACTACCTCGCTTCCGAGGTGATCGACGAAATGCCCGGCGAGCTTCGCGAATTTCTGATGCGTTGCTCGGTGCTGCCGGAGCTCACCGCGGAGCGCTGCGCGGCCGTCTCCGGCAACGCGCGCGCGGCGGATCTGCTCGACGAGGTCGAGCGGCGCGGTCTCTTCGTGTCGGCGGTGGAGGCTCCCGACCCTGCGTTGACGTTGCATGATCTCTTTCGCGATTGCTTGGCCGAGCGCTTGAGGCGCGAGCATCCCGAGTTGCTGCCGGAGCTGCTGCGCCGCGCGGCCGCGAGCGAGCCCGACGCCATCCGCCGTCTGTCCTTGCTGCTCCGCGCCGGCGCGTGGAGCGAGGCGGAGACGTTGCTCGAAGGCGTGGCCGAGGAGCTGCTCGCGGCGAGCGCAGTCGAGCCGGTCCTTCGGTTGCTGGAGCAGTTTCCGCGCAATCTTCGCGACGAGTCGCCGATGCTCGCGTTGGTCCGCGGCCAAGTGCTCTGGGCTCAATGGGAATGGCGACGCACGGCGGAAGAGATGCAGCGCGCGCGGCTCGGATTCGAGCGCAGCGGCGACTCGCGCCGCGGCCGGCGCGCGCGCGTGTTCGAGGCCATTGCGCTCGTCGGCAACGGCCTGATACCGGAAAGCGAGTCGCTGCTCGCCGAGATCTCGCTCGACGGCGCCGACGTCGAGACACATGCGCTCGGCCTCGCGCTTCGCACGTGGCACGCGATCGACGGCGGCAGGTTCCGCGACGTCGCGCGTTGCTACTCCGAGGTGCTCGACGTGCTCGAGCGAACCGAAGAGCTCGAGATTTGGTATCAATGCTTTCAGCGGCCGCTCTACGTGTGGCTGCCGGGGATGGCGGCGCCGCTTGCCCGATTCGTCGACGGCGTGATGCGGCGCAACGGCGACACGCCGTCGCAGATGCGCGCGATCGCGTTCGTGATGGCCGCGTGGCTTGCGCTGTGGCGCGGCGAGCTGTCGCAGGCGGCGGAACGCGTGCGGCAAGCTCGAGAGGACGAGCGCTGGCTCGGCATGCCGCTGCGGCTGCGGATGTTCATAGGCGTCGTGGACGCGGCGGTGAGCGCCGTGTGCGGCGAGCGCGCCGCGACTCTCGACGCGCTGGCCACGCTCTTCCGCTACTTCGACGCAGCGCCGCTCTCGGGCCCAAGCGCACAGCCCACGTCGATGTTCGCTCACTACGTCTTCTACGGCGTGCGGCTCGCGGACACGCTCGACGATGCCGCCGTGCTGCGCGACTTCGCTGCGCGGCTCCCGCCCGACGAGCGTATCAAGAACCTCACCATGCTCCGCGCGCCGCTTGCGACCGTGCCCGCGCGGCTGGCCGCGCTCGACGGCCGCCACGCGGAAGCCTGCACGCGCTGGGCAGAGCTGCTCGAGAATCCCGCGGCACTCGACGTGCTGGGACTTCTACAAGAAGCGCGGCTGCGTTACGCGCACGCTTTGCTCGCAGTCGAGCGCCGCCGCGAGGCCGCGGCGGAGCTGCGGACGTTGCTCCAAGACGTGGCTGCGAGCGGCGAGATCGGCGGCGTGCTTCTTGCGGGCGGTGAGGCGCTGCGCAGAGTGGTCGCCGAAGATTGGCACGGCGAGCTCGAATGGACGGAGGTCGCGACGCTGCGGGGTTGGGCGGACAAGGTTCGCCGCGTTTCGGCGAAGCGCGGTGCCCCGAATCACGCCGACGACCACGGTCCGTTGAGCCCGCGCGAGCGCGAGGTGCTCGCCCGCATCGCCGCGGGCGACAGCAACAAGGTCATCGCGCGCGCGCTCGACCTCTCGCCGCATACCGTCAAGCGGCACGTGGCCAACATACTCGACAAGCTCGGCACGGGCTCCCGAAGCCAGGCCGCGCAGTGGTACCGGGAGCACTGTTGACCGCGCGGCTGGCGCCGCACTGATCCCTCGTATGGCCCGCCGCCGCGGGCGCCATGGCTCCTCGCGGGCGATGTAGCACCGCGCCGCGTCACGGACCATGACCGTCGTCTCAGCAACGCGGCTTCTCGCCATGCAGCAGTTACCGATGATCGGAGCTCTCGTCGCCGGCGGCGCGGCGTTGCTCGCAAGCGTCTTTGCGACGGCCGAGCCGCACGCGCCGCTGCCGCAGCGCTTGAGCGAAGCCGGGCTGTTCGTATCCGGCTCGACGATCGAGGTTCGGCCGGAGCTCGTCCCGTTCTCGCCCCAGTATCCCCTGTGGTCCGACGGCGCTGACAAGCGCCGCTGGCTCGAGCTGCCGCCCGGCACGTCGATCGACGCGACGGACGTCGACGCATGGGACTTTCCGCCGGGCACGCGCTTCTTCAAGGAGTTCGCGCTGGCCGGCCGTCTCGTGGAAACGCGTCTCATCGAGCGGCTCGGCGACGGCTCATGGCGGTTCGCTTCGTACGTCTGGAGGGAGGACGGCAGCGATGCCGACCTCGCGCCGGCCGACGGCATCCGCGCGCTGCCCCGAGCCGCCGCGCCGAACGGCCGCTATACGATTCCGTCGGAGTACGACTGCCGCGCGTGCCACGAAGGCGCGGCCGTGCCCGTGCTCGGCTTCAGCGCGCTGCAGCTCTCCGGCAGCCGCGACGCGCGAGCGCCGAACGCCGCGGCCGTCGAGCTCGATCAGCTGCGCGCGCTCGTCGAGCGCGGGGTCGTCAGCAACTTGCCGCCGAGCGCGCTCGACACGCCGCCGCGGGTTGCGGCGCGGACACCGACGGAGCGCGCGGCACTCGGTTACCTGCACGGCAACTGCGGCCATTGCCACAGCGCGCCGAGTGCCGCCGGAGCGTCGGTGCCCGTGCCCGTGGTGCTACAGCAATCCGCGGCCGAACCCGCGGCGAGTGCCGCCCGCACGTTGCGCTCGCTCGTCGACGCGCCGAGCCGCTTCCGTCCGCCGGGCGCGAGCGACGACGCGCGCGTCGTCGTTCCGGGCTCGGCCGGCGCCAGCGTGCTGACCGCGCGCATGCGCTCACGCGATCCGCGCGTGCAAATGCCACCGCTCGGCACCGTCGTTCCGGACCCTGAAGCCCTGGCGCTCATCGAGCGCTGGATCGACCACGACTTGAAGCAACACGAGGACCAGAAGCCATGAAGACCCATGCCCTCAAGACCGCCGCCTGCGCGCTGACCGGTGCCGTCATCGCGAGCGGCTTGCTCGCAGAGCGCGCGGCTGCGCAGAGCGGCACCGCGAGCAAGGAGCTCGTCGCGCGCGGCCAATATCTCGTCACGACTTCGGCATGCCACGACTGCCACACGCCGCTCACGGTCGGGCCGAATGGCCCGGAGCCCGATTTCTCTCGGATGCTCTCCGGCCATCCGCAGGATCTCGAGATGCCGCCGCCGCCGGCGCCGGTCGGCCCATGGACGTCGGCATTCAGCGCGACGAACACGGCCTGGGCGGGCCCGTGGGGAGTGAGCTTCACGGCCAACCTCACGCCCGATCCCGACACGGGCCTGGGCCGTTGGACGTTGCGCAACTTCGTGGACACGATTCGCAGCGGCCGGCACATGGGCCGCGGGCGCGAGATCCTGCCGCCGATGCCGATTCCGATGTACAAGAACTTCACCGACGACGACCTCGCGGCGATCTTCGCGTTCCTGCAAAGCATTCCGCCGGTCAGCAACCGCGTCCCGGAGCCGCGGCCGCCGGCCATGGAGGTGTCGCAGTGACTCGCGGGGCGGCGCGCGTGACACTTCGCGCCGGAGTGCCGCAGGATGCGGCCGCGGCAGGCGCGATATGCTACGAGGCGTTCAAGTCGATCGCCGGGCGGCACGCGTTTCCCGCGGACTTTCCGACGAGCGACGCGGCGACCGAGCTCGTCGCGTCGTTGCTCGCGCATCCCGGCGTGTACTCGGTAGTGGCGGAGCTCGATGGCCGCGTCGTCGGCAGCAACTTCCTCTTCGAGAACGGGACGATCGCGGGCATCGGCCCGATCACGATCGACCCCGAGGCGCAGAACGTCGGCATCGGCGGCAGTCTGATGCTCGACGTGCTGGAGCGCGCGCGTCGGCGACGCTTTGCCGGCGTGCGCCTCGTGCAGGCCGCGTATCACGCGCGATCGTTGTCGCTGTATCTAAAGCTCGGCTTCGACCCGCGCGAGCCGTTGTCGACGATGCAGGGCGCGCCGCTCAAATTCAGGGTGCCCGGTTACGACGTGAGGGCGGCGGTCGCGACCGATGTCGAGGCCTGCAACGAGCTCTGCCGACGCGTGCACGGGCACGACCGTGCCGGCGATCTCGCGGACGCGATCGCAGGCGGGACGGCGACGGTCGTGGAGCGCGGAGGACGCATCACGGGCTACGCCACCGTCGTCGGGTTCTTCGGGCACTCGGTCGGCGAGACGAACGGCGATCTTGAAGCGCTCATCTCAGCCGCGGACGCGTTCCCCGGCCCTGGGTTCTTGCTGCCTACCCGCAACGCAGAGCTCATGCGTTGGTGCTTGCATCATGGCCTTAGAGTCGTGCAGCCGATGACACTGTTGAGCTTCGGCCTGTACAACGAGCCGGCCGGAGCGTTCTTGCCATCGGTCTTGTTCTAACGAAGGCCGAACGAACAGTGTCATCCCGCCGACCGCGATCCGCAGCGGTCGGGGGGCGTCGCCGGCCGACGCAGCGCCGGCGCGGCGACGGGGTCGTCCCGCCATCGGGACGCCGGTGCGTTTTCGGGACGCCGAGCGAGCGCCGTCCGTTCTGGAAAGCGGGAAAATCCAAGCACGCGCGCGGCCGAGGCGCTGGCACGCAACTTGCGAGACGAGCCCGGGCTGGTAGGAGCCG
>Ga0073934_10000720_pt1 | contig 90080 bp, 78 predicted proteins | sample LarsenN4metaG_FD_76834 | JGI IMG/M metagenome (GOLD analysis project Ga0073934, IMG submission 76834) | Hot spring sediment bacterial and archeal communities from British Columbia, Canada, to study Microbial Dark Matter (Phase II) - Larsen... ...
AGGCGGGCCAGGGCTTGGCATCGCCGCGCAAGTGGGTCACGGTCGGCCAGACCGAACGGATCTTGTGGGGTGAGTGCCAGGGGTCGGGGAGCAAACCGTATCAAACGCAAATTGACCTGAGCGAGCCGGCGTTCAAGTGCTCCTGCCCATCACGAAAATTCCCGTGCAAGCACGCCCTGGGCCTCTTCCTCATGCTCGGCCCAAAGGTCGGCACGGTCACGGGCGAACCGCCCGCGTGGGTGACGGCGTGGCTGGCGACACGCGCTGAAAAAGCCGCCAAAAAACAGGAAAAGATCGAGAAGGCGGCCGAAGCGCCCGTGGACCCCGCAGCCGCGGCCAAGCGCCTCGCCGATCGCTTCGGCAAGATCACCGCCGGTGCCGCCGACCTGCAGACCTGGCTCGAAGACATGGTTCGCCAGGGCTTGGCCGCCGCGCAAACCGCCGACGGCAAATTCTGGGAAACACCCGCCGCACGCATGGTCGACGCCCAGGCCCCCGGCCTCGCGCGGCTGGTTCGCGAGATACCCGAGAATAACGGACCCGAGTGGCACGTCGGCGCGCTGCGCAAGGCCGCCCGGCTGCACCTGGTGCTGCAGGCAACACAGCGCCTCGACGCATTGCCCGACGACTTACGCCGCGACGTTCGCCAAGCCGTCGGCGTACCGATCAAGGAAGAAGAACTCGCCCCGCTGCCCGCCGTGAAAGACCGCTGGCACGTGCTCGGCCAGACGGTCGAAGAGGAAGAGCGGCTCAAAACGCAGCGCACCTGGCTCATCGGCGAAGCCACCAACCACGCGGCGCCCGTGCTCGAATTCGCCTACGGCGGCCAACCCCTCAAGAGTACCCTCGTCGTCGGCACCCAGTTCGATGGCGAACTGGTCTTCTACCCCGGCTCACAGGCCCTGCGTGCAGCGATCCGCAATCGCGCGGCCGAGACAACCGAGTCCCACGGTCTCGCAGGTCACGCCACCGTGGCTGCGGCCCTGGCGACCTATGCCGATGCGCTGGCCCGCACGCCGTGGCTGGAAACCTTTCCCCTCGCGCTGGCAAACATGCGGTTGGTTAAGGATGGCGAAAATCTCCTCGCAGTCGATTCCGAACGCCGCATCCTGCCCCTTGAAGCATCAGACGCTCGGCAGTGGCTGATGCTGTCGTTGACCGGTGGTCACCCCGCCGGCCTTTTTGGCGAGTGGACCGGCACAGTATTGCTCCCGCGCAGCGTCTGGCTCGAAGGGGTGGTGCATGGCCTCTAAGGACAACATCGCCGCGCAACTTGCAGCCACCGCATTGATCGGCACCGAGCGCGCCGCAACCTGGCCCGAACCCGGCGGCGACCTCGCGCCATCCAACGCTGCCCAGCCCGCACAAACCACCGAATGCCGCTTCCTGACCAGCGTCGCAGCGTTTGATGTCTATCAACGTGCTGGCCACATGCCGTCCGAGCGCTCACAGGAAGTGCCCCACGCGAATGCCGAGACAATGCCGCGCACCGCCGCTGGCGCGGCGTCGCTATTGGGCCGCGTGCTCAACGGTCCCCAGGCCCACGTGCTGCCGGAATACCTTCAGCTCTGTGCACGCTCCGGCCAGCGCGTGCATGAACGCTACCTGCCCGACTTGCTCGATCTCGCTGCGCGTGATGAAGCCTTGGCGCCGCTGGTCACCCCCGTGCTGGGCGAACGCGGCCGCTGGCTCGCCACGCTCAATCCCGCTTGGTCTAAGCTGTTTGCCGATAGCACCGGCGGCGATGTGTGGGAAACAGGCTCTCGCGCCCAACGGGCGCGTCTCCTCCAACGACAACGCGCCAGCGATCCCAACGCTGCACGGACGCGACTCGAAGCCGTCTGGGCCAGCGAACCCCCCGAAGAGCGCGCCGCCTTTCTTGCGACGCTGCGCGAGGGGCTCTCGCCGCTCGATGAGCCACTGCTTGAGAAGGCACTCGACGATAAACGCAAAGAAGTCCGCGAGGTCGCGGCTGATCTTCTCGCACGCCTGCCGCTTTCAGCTCTCTGTCGACGCAACATCGACCGCCTCAAGCCGCTGGTCAAAGCCAAGCGTCCCATGCTGGGCAAGATGACGGTGCAGATCGAACTGCCGCCCGACACGTTCAAAGACTGGGCCCGCGACGGCCTGGCCCCCAAGCCCCTGCTCGAAGGTCTCGGCGATCGCGCCACGATGCTCGCCCGGCTGATCGGCGCCACGCCCCTGGCATTCTGGCACGAGCACGCCGGGCAGAACGCCGCTGAGATCGCCGCACTGACGGCCAAGTCCGAATGGCGCGATGCCATCCTGCTTGGCCTCGCCGCCGCCAGCACGCGCCAAGAGGATGCGGCCACGGCCAAAGCCGTCGCAACCGCCTGGCTGCAAATTGAAAAATCCCCCGTGCTCCCGCATCACGACGCGATGCTGCAGGATCTTATCGCCGTGCTACCTGGTGAGACGCGCGAAGCCCTCGCCGCGCCCTTCCTCGCCAACCGCAAGGCGCTCGATGCCCGCGCGCTGTACCTCCTGCTCAAAGCCAGCACGCACGCCTGGTCACATGAATTCTCAAGAACATTCGTCCGCACGCTGCTTGATTATGTCAACGCCACCGGCGGCTACAGCGGCTATGACGCGCAGCAACTGCTGGGCGATCAAGTGGCGCTGCGCGTCGATCCCGCGCTCGCACCCGCCGCCAACCTCCTCGCCCAAGGCGCACCCGATGTGCGCAGCAACGCCCTCGATAAATTTCTCGCGACACTGCAATGTCGTTTTGACCTGCACAAGGAGTTGAAACCATGAGTACGAACGCGAACGCCGCGGTGTTGCGCCAGCACGCCGAAACGCAATTCAAAGAGGAACTGGCCGCCCTCGCCAAGGCCGACACACGCCAGAAACCACCCAACTGGCGGCTCTCCCCCTGGGCCGTCGCCACCTACCTCCTCGGCGGCAAACTCGACAACGGCTTCGAGGTCACACCCAAGTACATCGGCTCGCGCCGCATTATCGAGATCGCCGTCGCCACGCTCGCCACCGACCGCGCGCTGCTCCTCCTCGGCGTCCCTGGCACCGCCAAAACCTGGGTCTCTGAACATCTCTCCGCCGCCATCTCCGGCGACTCCGCGATGCTTGTCCAAGGCACCGCCGGCACCAGCGAAGAGCAAATTCGCTACGGCTGGAACTACGCCGAACTCCTCTCCAAAGGCCCCAGCGAAAAGGCCCTCGTCCCCAGCCCCATGCTTCGCGCCATGAAGGAAGGCAAGATCGCCCGCGTCGAAGAACTCACCCGCATCCCCGCCGATGTGCAGGACACGCTGATCACCATCCTCAGCGAGAAAACTCTTCCCGTGCCCGAGCTCGGCATCCAGTATCAGGCCGTGAAGGGCTTCAACGTCATCGCCACCGCCAACAACCGCGACAAAGGCGTCAACGAACTCTCCAGTGCCCTGAAGCGCCGCTTCAACACCGTCGTTCTCCCCGTGCCCGACACCGCGGATGAAGAAGTGAAGATTGTTCAGCAACGCGTCGCCGCCCTCGGCCGTGCCCTTGAACTCCCCGCCGAACCCCCCGCCCTCGACGAAATACGCCGCGTCGTCACCATCTTCCGCGAACTGCGCGAAGGCAAAACCACCGACGGCAAGACCAAGCTCAAACAATCCACCTCCACCATGTCCACCGCAGAAGCCATCAGCGTCGTCACTTCCGGCCTCACGCTTGCCGCGCACTTCGGCGATGGCACCCTGCGCGCCAAAGATGTCGCCTCCGGCCTCACCGGCGCCGTCGTCAAAGACCCCGTTCAGGATGTCGTCGCCTGGAAGGAATATCTCGAAACCGTCGTCAAAGAACGCGACGGCTGGAAAGACCTCTACCGCGCGTGCAAAGAACAGCTCTGATGGCTGAACAAGTACACATCTTCGGCGTGCGTCACCACGGCCCCGGCTGCGCCCGCTCGCTCAAAGCCGCGCTCGCTGCGCTCAAGCCCGACTGCGTCTTGATCGAAGGTCCCCCGGAAGCCGACGAGATCGTCGCCCTGGCTGGAAATGCCAAGCTCAAGCCGCCTGTGGCCTTGTTGATCTACGCCGTCGAGAAGCCGCAACTCTCCGCGTTCTACCCCTTCGCCGTCTTCTCGCCGGAGTGGCAGGCGCTGCAATACGCCGTCAAAAAGAACGTACCCGTGCGATTCATGGATCTCCCACTCGCGCATCGTTTCGCACTGGATGAAAAGCCGCCCGAGACGCCGCTCACCTCCGAAGAAGACGCCGATGCCGCACCCGCCGAAGACCTTCCGCAGTGGATCCGCCACGATCCGCTGCAGCATCTCGCCGAAGCCGCTGGCTACGCCGATGGCGAACTCTGGTGGGATCATCTCGTTGAGCATCGCCGCGCGCCCGGCGATCTGTTCGCCGCCATTCATGAGGCCATGAGCAGCGTCCGTGAAGCCGTGCCGCCCATCGATGACCGCCACGAAGCCCAGCGCGAAGCGCACATGCGCACCGTCATCCGCGCCGCCATGAAAGAAGGCTTCGAGCGCATCGCCGTCATCTGCGGCGCTTGGCACGCTCCCGTGCTCACTCCCGCCAAAATGCCGCCAGCCAAAGATGATGACGCCCTCCTCAAAGGCCTGCCGAAAATCAAAACGGCCGCCGCCTGGGTCCCCTGGTCCTATGGCCGCCTCACCTTCGCCTCCGGCTACGGCGCGGGAATTGCCTCCCCCGGCTGGTATCACCACCTCTTCAACTGCGACGACGACATCGCCATCCATTGGGTCACCAAGGTTGCGCGCCTGCTCCGCCGCGAGGACCTCGACGCCTCCTCCGCCCACGTCATAGAAACCGTCCGCCTCGCTGAAACCCTCGCCGCCGTGCGCCATCGTCCCGTCGTCTCGCTCGATGAACTCACCGAAGCCACGCGCAGCGTGCTCTGCTTCGGCGACACCGCCCCGCTCGCCCTCATTCATCAGCGTCTGATCGTCTCTGAAACCCTGGGTGAAGTTCCCGACGACGGCGCCGTCGCCCCGCTGCAATTGGACCTGTCGCGCCAGCAGAAACGCCTGCGCATGCCCGCCGATGCCGGCGCCAAGGACTACGAACTCGACCTGCGCAAACAACTCGACCTCGAACGCTCCGAGATGCTCCACCGCCTCGCGCTGCTCAATGTCCCTTGGGGCGAGCGCGCCACCGCCGGCAATGCCAAGGGGACCTTCAAAGAAATCTGGCACGTCCAGTGGCAGCCCGAGTACGCCATTCGCCTGATCGAAGCCGGCATTCACGGGAACACGCTCTACGATGCCGCAACCGGCGCCGCCCGCCGCGCTGCCGCCGCCGCGCGTGAGTTGCCGCCCGTCACCGCACTGCTCGACCAAGCCATCCAGGCGTCACTGCCCGAGGCTGCCAACTTCCTGATGCGGCGAGTCGAAACGCTCGCCGCTGTCGCCGCTGATGTCGCCCACATGATGCAGGCCCTCCCCGCCCTCGCCAACATCGTCCGCTACGGCAACGTCCGCAAGACCGACACCTCGATGGTCAGCCGTGTTGTCGACGGCCTCCTCACGCGCATCGTCATCAGCCTGCCCGGTGCTTGCGCCAGCCTCGATGACCAAGCCGCCGCCGACATGGATGGCCACATCCGCGGCATGCACGAAGCCGTCCTTCTCCTGCAGGTTGATGAGCAACTCAACCTCTGGACCGCCTGCCTGCGCCAACTTGCCGACCAGCAAGGGCTCCACGGTCTCCTCGCCGGCCGCTGCGTCCGGCTGCTCCTTGACGGCGGCCACATCAACGCCGACGAAGCCGCCACACGAATGAGCTTCGCCCTCTCCGTCGGCGCCGATCCGGCTTTCGCCGCAGCCTGGGTTGAAGGTTTCCTTAAAGGCTCCGGCCTCGTCCTCTTGCACGATGAACGCCTCTGGTCCGTGGTCGATGCGTGGGTCGCCACGCTCCCGGCAGATCAATTCGCACTCGTCCTACCGCTGCTCCGTCGCAGCTTCTCACAGTTTGCCCCGCCCGAGCGCAAGCAAATGGGCCGCCGCGTGCAGCAAGGCGCCGCTGGCTCCAGATCCGTCGTCTCCGCCGACATCGACCCCGCACGCGCCGCCAAGGTGCTGCCCGTCCTGCGAACAATCCTCGGCCTGCCCCAGGAGGTCGCCCCATGACCCTCGATCCCCAGGAACGTCTGCGCCGCTGGCGCCTCGTCCTCGGCTCCGATGAGGCCGACGGCACCGATTGCCGCCTCACCGCCGATGACGCACGCATCGACAAAGCCCTCAGCGCGCTCTACGACTCCGATCGCAAAGGCGGCCTCGGCTCCTCCGCGCCTAACGTCGCCCGCTGGCTCGGCGATATCCGCGAATACTTCCCCTCCTCCGTCGTACGCGTCATGCAGAACGACGCGCTCGAACGCCTCAACCTCCGCCAACTCCTGCTCGAACCCGAAATGCTCGAAGCCGTTCAGCCCGATGTGCATCTCGTTGCCAACCTGCTCTCGATGAGCGGCATTATCCCCGGCAAAACCAAAGAAACCGCCCGCCTCGTCGTTCGCAAAGTATGCGCTGAACTCGAACGCCGTCTTGCCGAAAACATGCGCCAAGCCGTGATGGGCGCCCTCAACCGCGCCATCCGCAACCGTCGGCCGCGCCACAACGAAATCGACTGGCCGCGCACCATCCGCGCCAACCTCAAACACTACCAGCGGGACTATCAAACCATCGTTCCGGAAACCCGCATCGGCTACGGCCGCAAAAAATCCCAACTCCGCGACATCGTCCTTTGTGTCGACCAATCCGGCTCCATGGCCACATCCGTCGTCTATTCATCCATCTTCGCCGCAGTGTTGGCCTCACTCCCCGCCGTGCGCACCTCCATGGTTGTCTTCGATACCGCCGTCGTGGACCTGACCGACATGCTCAAAGACCCCGTCGATGTGCTCTTCGGCACCCAACTCGGCGGAGGCACCGACATCAACAAGGCCCTCGCCTATTGCCAGGGCCTCATCCGCCAGCCGTCCGATACCATCCTCGTCCTCATCTCCGACCTTTACGAAGGCGGCAACGCCGAAGAAATGCTCAAACGCGCCGCCACCATCGCCGGCAGCGGCGTGCAGGTCGTCGCCCTCCTCGCCCTCAGTGATGAGGGGGCCCCTTGCTACGACCATCGCCATGCCGCGGCCTTCGCGTCCATGGGCGCGCCTGCGTTCGCCTGCACACCAGACCAATTCCCCGCCCTCATGGCCGCCGCCATCGGCCGGCAAGACCTCGCCCAATGGGCCGCAACCCAAGGCATCGTCACCTCCCGCGCCGGCTCAAAATGATCACCGCCCCGTGGTCCTCGGTGACCAGGTGGGGGCGCCGAACGCCGCCAATGTAGGCCAAACCGCCTCGCTAGGCAGCAATCGCGTGCTGTTGTACAATGCCCCGCTCGTTTTTGCGGAGGCAGGCATGATCATTGCCGATCTTGAAAAGATCACAGGACGCACCTACCCGGCGCGGCGCCGCACCCAAAACCTCGTCGGCGGCATGAGCCCCATCCAGGCCAAAAGCTTCGCCGTCGGCAACGTCACCCTCGAACCCAACGGCGGCCAAGTCCCCTGGCACAACCAGGAACAGGAAGAAGTCTACTTCATCGTCGAAGGCACCTGCGAAATGTGCCTCGGCGAAGAACGCACCACCCTCAAGTCCGGCCAGGCCGCATACATCCCCTCCGGCGTTTTCCATCAGCTCACCAACATCGGCGACACCCCCGCCCGCATGATCTACATCTACGGCCCCGCCGGCGATGTCGCCCACTGGCGCCAGGAACTCGAAGGCACACTGCCCAAGCAGGGCGTGCCCCCCACACCGCCGCTGCCCGCCGGCGCTCGCCCGCAGTGCACGGATAAACCCAAGTAATCCATCAGCGACTAAGCCATTGGTCGTGGCGTGATGAATCACTTAATCGCTGAATCGCTTAATCAGTTAATGAGGAAAAATCGCAATGGCCATTCACAAAGTCGGCATCATCATGAACGGTGTCACCGGTCGCATGGGTACCAACCAGCACCTGTACCGTTCCATCGCCGCCATCATCAAGCAGGGCGGCGTCAAACTCAGTGATGATGAAGTGATCATGCCCGATCCCATTCTCGTCGGGCGCAACGAAGCCAAGCTTCGCAAAGTCGCTGCCGGCGCCGGTCTGCCCGAAGGCGTGCTGAAGATCACCACCGACCTCAATGCCGTCCTCAAAGACAAGAACTACCCCGTCTACTTCGACTCCCAGACCACCGATCGCCGCGTCATCGGCGTCAAAGCCGCCATCGACGCCGGCAAGCACATCTACTGCGAAAAACCCACGGCCACCAACACCAAGGACGCCCTCTCGCTCTACAAAGCCGCCAAGAAGGCCGGCGTCAAGAACGGCGTCGTCCAGGACAAGCTCTGGCTCCCCGGCATCATGAAGCTCAAGCAGCTCATCGCCTCCGGTTTCTTTGGCGAAATCCTCTCCGTCCGCGGCGAGTTCGGCTACTGGGTCTTCGAAGGCGACTCGATTCCGATCCAACGCCCCAGCTGGAACTACCGCAAAGAAGATGGCGGCGGCATGATCATCGACATGCTCTGCCACTGGCGCTACCTCGTCGACAACGTCTTCGGCAACGTGAAGTCCATCTCCTGCCTCGGCGCCACCCACATCAAGAAGCGCTGGGACGAATCCGGCAAGCCCTACAAGTGCACCGCCGACGACTCGGCCTACAGCACCTTCGAACTCGAGAACGGCATCATCTGCCACTTCAACTCCAGCTGGTGCGTCCGTGTTCGCCGCGATGACCTCCTCACGCTGCAGGTTGATGGCACGAAGGGTTCGGCCGTCGCCGGCCTGCGTGACTGCGTCTCCCAGCAATACAACAACACCCCGCGCCCGGTCTGGAATCCCGACATCGACAACCCCATCGACTTCTATGGCACCTGGGCCAAAGTCCCCTCGCAGCAGATCTACGACAACGCCTTCAAGATCCAGTGGGAACTTTTCCTCAAGCACATCGTGAAGAACGAACCGTTCCGCTGGGACCTCCTCGAAGCCGCCAAGGGCGTCCAGCTCGCCGACCTCGGCATCAAGAGCTGGCAAGAACGCCGCTGGGTCGACGTGCCCAAGCTCGCGTAACGCAGGCCTCTGGCCTGCCTGATTCTTGTAACGCGGGCGTCCTCGCCCGCCTGAACCCAACGTTCAAGACCCGCTCATCCCGAGCGGGTCTTTTCTTTTTGTCGCGTTCTTTCGCCTTCGCCCTCGTGCTTGGCCGCGCCGAAGTTATTCTTCCTCGTTCGACATCTGCTCCCAAAGCGACTCAAGCATCTTTGCCAAGTCTTTTAGCCCCTTGGCGGCAACTAAAACTCGGTTCTGACTTCGGTCGTAAGTACAAGCCACGATGGGGAAATCGAATCGCACATAGCCAGGTTTCGCTGAAATCTCAAAACCAGCGACGAGCGAAAAATCCGCATCGATCGCCTTCAGTCCGTCCAGCAACTCGTGCCAGGACAATGCCGCCTCTAATGCATCCAGATTGAAGATCAGGCATCCCTCCCGATCGCCCGCGTCACAAAAAACGCGTGACACGGCAGTCGCGACAACGTTGCCCTCCCGCTGCTGGTCGTCATCAACAACAAAGACCCCAGCATCGTCTGCGATCCCTATAGTCGAAACGGCCTGGATAAACTTACCGATGGACATCCCTGGATTCCTTTGCCTTCTCCCGCTCCTCCGCCTTCATCTTCTCCATCCACTCCACCATGTAGGGCTCGGCGGCACAGCTGCAGTAGCACTCCACCTCATCCTCATCCCCTGGTACTCGCTTCCTGCGCAACACCTGTTGCTCGGGCCTCTCATTGCTTTCGCTCATGGCATCACCTCACAACATGATAGGCCCACTTCGTCCTCTCATGATTTCCTTGATCGTGCAATTGTCCACGGCATGTATCTTCGTAGAATGCACAGCGTACACAATGATGTCCAGTGGTGGAGGAACTCTGATGATCGAGCTTCCCGAAGCCGTTGTCATTGCCGAGCAGGTTAACCAGACGCTCAAGGGTAAAGTCATCAAGGCCGCCATCCGCGGCAACACGCCCAGCAAGTTCACCTTCTATTCCGGAACACCCGAGCACTATGCCGCCGTCATGCCCGGCAAAAAAGCGGGCAACGCTGTCGCAGATGGCAGCCTTATCGTCATCGACCTTCTTCACAACACGTCCTCCCCTCTGCAACTCGTACTCGGCGGCGGGGGCGAACGGATCCTCTATCACACGTCGCCGGCCACGCTGCCCAAGAAGCACCAACTCCTGCTCACCTTTGCCGATGACACCTTCCTCTCCGTCAGCGTGCAGGGCTGGGGCGCGGCACAACTGTTCTCCTCCACCGAGGCCAGCAAGCGTTGGTGCGGCTTCGACAAAGGCCTCATGCCCACCGAAAAGGGTTTCACCCCAAAGTACTTCTTCCAGCTTTTCACATCCCTGCCGCCCAACGATCGCCGCAGCCTCAAGGAGTTTCTCGTCTCTAAACCTGGCGTGCGCGGTGTGGGCAATGGTTATCTGCAAGACATCTTGTTCCGTGCCAAGCTGCATGCCCGGGTTCCCGCCACATCGCTCTCGCAACAACAGCAACAGAAACTCTACAAGGCGATCATCACGACCATCGGCACGGCCATTAAGCAGCATGGTCGCTGCGACGAGCTGGACCTGTTCGGAACGCCCGGCAAGTACCAGCGGATATTGAGCAGCGCCACCGCGGGCTGTCCATGCCCCGAATGCAAAACGCCTATCGAGAAGGAACCCTTTCTCGGCGGCTCGGTTTACTGGTGTCCCAAGTGCCAGCCCAAACCGACACCGTCGCCGCCAAAACGTCGACCGCGCCCAGCCGCTCCAAGAGCCTGAGATTGGTCCAATCGTCGCCTCCGTCCCTTACCCTCACACCGGCGGCAAGCTCGGCTTCACCGCCCGCCCTTCGCGCGCGCTCTGGTACAACGCATCCATCAGCCAACTGTGCAGAATGCCATAACGCACCGGACAACGCGGCTCCGCCTTGCCCATCAGGCACGCAATGAAATTCGAATCCGGGTTAAAGTGCGCCTGTGTCACCGACGGGTATTTGATCAGCGCCCCCTTCGCATCGTAATGCTCCAGCCGCCCGCCATGAATCCCCGTCGCAATCCGCCCCTTCTCCCCGCTTAGCCAGATCCCCTCCTGCCACCCCGGCGTGTTGCCGCTGATCGTCACGCTCCCCAGCACGCCGCCCTGCCAGCGAATCGTCATCACCGCGTTGATGTCCACGGGCGTGCCCTTGTTGTCCGTCCAGCAATACACCTCCTCGACGGGCCGGTCGATCAGCCACGCGATCGAGTTGAACAGATGGGCCCCCGTGTCATACATCTGTCCGCCGCCTGACTGTGCCGGGTCCTGCCGCCACGTGCCAACCGTTCCATTCCGCCACCCCTGACACGAATGTGCGGTGATCGTCTGCAATTCCCCAATCCCATTGGCCTTGATCACATCGCGGATGTACGCAAACTCCGCACTGAACGGCGCCTGAAACGCCACCTGAAAATGCCGCCCCGTCTTCCGCACGATGTCATTCAATTGCCGCGCATGCTCGCTGCTCGTCACCATCGGCTTTTCCACCAGCACGTCGTACCCCGCCTCCAGCGACTTGGCCGACTGCTCAAAATGAATCGTGTGCGGCGTCACCAAAATAATTCCCCGCAACCCCTGCGGCGGATCCTTCAGCAGCCCGTCCAGCGAGTCATAAAGCCGTACCGACGGATCCCCTTCGCAACGCTCGCGATGAAACTTCTCCATCTTCGGCCGATCGATATCGCAAAGGCCGACGATCTGCGCATCCGGGCACTCCTTCAACTGCCGCACATGGCCGCCCGCCATATTCCCCGTGCCAATAATCGCCACTTTGATTTTGTCCGCCATAAATACCTCGCAACAAGCAAGTCGCCATCAGAACGCGGCATTGTGGCCAAGATTGCCGCCCGCTCCAAGCAAAGTTGGCGAAAACGTCTCCCGCGGTTAAACTCTTGACGCTAAGTTTGCGAAAAGGTCGGTAAGAACCATGGCCAAGAAAAAAGCCACCCCACGCGTCTCCGATGACCCGTCAGCGCCCGCAATGACGTTTGCGTATCGGTTCAGCAACTACGAAAGCGCTGACGGCCGCGTCAAATTCAAAGTGCGCATCGACGGTCACACCGTCTGGCTGACCCAGCCCCAACTCTGCGCGCTCCTGCAGCGCCTCAAGCAGCAGATCAGCGCCTACGCCGCCGCCGCCATCCGCGACGGCGCCCTGCGCGAGCGCCGCGACGTCAAAATCTTCGTCACCCCCAACAGTTTCGGCAGCCGCCTGCCCGTCCAGCACTACAGCCTCCAGGCCATGCAGGTGCTCAGCGACCGCCTTCCCAGCAAGTACGGACCGCATTTTCTCACCTGGGCCCAAGCGAAACTCGCCCTCTGGGCCAAGACCGGCGGGTCAGAAGTCTGATTTTATAAGACTCTACATTCGATTCCCGCGGCACCGGGGCGGCGCTACCGCCCTTCACCGGGCGCGGGTATCATGAACGGACTATGGCAAAGGCCCGAGCCCCAAAATCGCGTTACGCAAAGTCTGAAAAACTCTACACCGAGGCCGCCACCCGTATGCCCGGCGGCGTCAGCTCCCCCGTGCGCAGCTTCAAGTCCGTCGGCCTTTCCCCCGTCTTTATCAAAGAAGGCAAAGGCGCCCGCCTCATCGACGTCGACAACAACAGCTACATCGACTACGTCATGAGCTACGGCCCCCTCATCGCCGGCCACTGCCCCCCGACCGTCCGCGCCGCCGTCGCCAAGCAAATCGACAAAGGCTCCAGCTACGGCTGCTCCAGCGAACTCGAAATCCGCCTCGCCCAAACCGTCTCCGAGGCCATGCCCAGTGTCCCCATGATTCGCTTCGTGAACAGCGGCACCGAAGCCGCCATGTCCGCCATCCGCCTCGCCCGCGGCGTCACCAAGCGCGACGTCGTTGTGAAATGTGCCGGCTGTTACCACGGCCACGTCGACGCCCTCCTCGTTGAGGCCGGCAGCGGCGCCCTCACCCACGGCAATCCCAGCAGCCCCGGCGTGCCCGCCAGCATCACCAGCAACACTGCTATCGTGCAGTACAACGACCTCGCCGCCGCCAAAGAAATCTTCGACAAACTCGGCGACAAAATCGCCGTCTTCGCCCTCGAGCCCATCTGCGGCAACATGGGCGTCATCCCGCCCCAGCCCGGCTACCTCGAAGGCCTCCGCGAGCTCTGCACCAAGAACGGCACCATGCTCCTCTTCGACGAAGTCATGACCGGCTTCCGCGTCAACCTCGGCGGCGCTCAGGGCCTCTTCAACGTGCAGCCCGACGTCACCTGCCTCGGCAAAATCATCGGCGGCGGTCTTCCCGTTGGCGCTTACGGCGGCAGCGCTGCCATCATGAACAACATCAGCCCCGCTGGCCCCATCTACCAGGCCGGCACCCTCAGCGGCAATCCGCTCGCCATGTCCGCCGGCCTCGCCACCCTCGCCCTCCTCACCGACGGCACCATCTACACCCAGCTCGAAGCCCTCGGCGCACGCCTCGAAGCCGGCCTCAAAGACGCCGCCGCAGCCGCCGGCGTTACCGTCTCCGTCCAGCGTGTCGGCAGCATGATCACCCCCTTCATCCTTAAGGGCGAACAACCCAAGCCCATCACCAACTACATTGATGCGACATCATTCTGCGACACCGCCGCCTACGCCCGCTTCTTCAAAGCCATGCTCGACGGCGGCGTGATGCTCCCGCCCAGCCAGTTCGAAGCCTGGTTCATCTCCAGCGCCCACACTGAAGGCGATGTTGATCAAACCATCGATGTCGCCAAAGAAGCCTTCAAGGCCGCCAAAGCCGCGGCCTGATTCCCATGGCCGAATTCCTTGCACAACTCTGGCCCATCGCCGCCGTCGTCCTCACAGCCTTCGTCGCCGGCTTCATCAACGCCGTCGCCGGTGGCGGCACCTTCCTCAGTTTTCCCGCGCTCGTCGGCATCGCCGGCCTCACTGAAAAAGCCGCCAACATGACCAGCACCATCGGCCTCTGGCCCGGCAGCGCCTCCAGCATCGTCGCCGCCAAGCCCGAGTACAAAAAACTGCCAACGAAAATGGTCGTGCTCTACTCCCTCATCTCCCTCATCGGCGGCGCTATCGGCGCGGCCCTCCTCATCTACACCAGCAACCAGACCTTCCGCTTCGTCATCCCCTGGCTGCTCCTCTTCGCCACCGTCGTCTTCGCATTCTCAAAACCCATCGCCCGCTGGGCCGGCCGCAAGCACGGCGACCGCAGCCTCAAGTGGACGCTCTTCGTCGCCGCCGTCCAACTCGTCGTCGCCATCTACGGCGGCTACTTCGGCGCCGGCATCGGCGTCCTCATGCTCGCCGGCCTCGCCTTCGCCGGCCTCGACGACATCCACCAGATGAACGCCCTCAAAGTCCTCCTCGCCACCTGGATCAACGGCATCAGCGTCGTCCTCTTCATCGCCTTCTCCGCCACCACCACCATCCCCGATGAACGCGTCAATTGGCTCCTCGCCATTCTCATGGCCATCGCCAGCGTCATCGGCGGCTTCGTCGGCATGGGCTTCGCCCGCAAGCTCGACCCCGCCAAGCTCCGCTACGCCATCCTCGTCATCGGCGTGCTCCTCACCCTCACCTACTTCTACAAAACTTACTTCGCCTGATCCCGCCGCCGCACTTCCCACGTCGCACTGATGATCTCGTGCTGCTGCACCCTCACGATCTCATACTGTGCCGCCAGCTCCGGATAAGCGCGGTCGAAATCACGAAAAATATCCCCAAACATCCCATGCGTGAAGTAGCTCACCACAAACAGCCGCTTCCCGCGCTGCGCCCGGTCCGTCAGCAACCGCGCCAGCATGTCCTTCACAAACTCATCGCGATTGCCCGCCCGCGCGTTCGGCCGCGGACTCGTCGGCAGCGGGTCGCGGTTCAAATACCACGCAAACACAAAATGCTCATCCCCGCCCGCCACCGCCACAATCGTGTTGCTCGCATCCGGTGACAACTTCTTGATCGTCGCCGCCGATCGCGCCAATGAATCCGACACATAGTTCAGCCGCCGCTGATAAAAGCCCAGCTGCAGCCGCAGTTCCTGCACGCTCAGCATCAACAACAGCCCCAGCAGCAACAACGTGGTCGGCGCCAGCCGCAACATCCCAACCCGCGTCTGCGCAATGCGCCCGCCCACTAGATCCACCGCAATCCCCGCAAACGCCAGCATGATCGGCAACAACGGCGACCAGAACCGCGTCATGTTGAACGGCCACAACAAATACAACGCCGCATAGCCCGCGATGTACACATCCAACAGCGCAATCTGCCGCCGCCTCCCAATCAGCGATCCCAGCCACCCGACCAGCGCCAAAATCAGCACCGCCTTGCCCACCGCGCTCAGCAGCGCCGCCTTCGGCTCCACATCGCGATACCACGGCACAAAACTTTCCGCCGCGTCCACCGCATGGCTCAGCGCCAAATTGCTCACATGCACCGCCAGATTCGGCCAATCTTCAATCCGCTTCGGCGTCAGCCGCCCGCCATCGGTTAACCCATTTGCCAACTGCTTCGAGTAACTGTTCGCCGTGTTCGTCCCCGCGAACGGGCTCTTCTCCGGCGACACCTTGTGCAGCGTGATGAAATAAGCCGCCGCCGCCAACAACGTGATCAGCAGCGCAATCGCCAGTGGCCGCGGCGTAACCGCCTTACGCTCCCGTATCGCCGCAAACACCACAAACGTCAGCATCGCCAGCACGCACACGATGCCCGCGCTCCGCGTCGCCGCCGCCGCCACGGCCAGCACCGCCAGCACCGCCGTCTGCGCCGGACTCATCCACCACTTCGGCCACTTTAGCGACAGCCCCAGCCATGCGAACGTGATCAGCATGAACAGTGGCTCGCTGAACACAAAGATCGCTGTCTCCAGCACGTGCCAGTTCGTCACAAACAGCGCCGTCGTCAAAAGCGCAATCGCATCACTGAAGTACCGCGCTCTGCACACTTGCCGCACAATCGCCCGGCTCAAAAAAAACGCCACCAGCGCCGCGATTCCCAACGTCACCACGTTGCACGCATGCATCGCTTCAATCGAAAATCCAAACGCCTTCCCCCACGCCGCCAACTGCAGCGGGTACCCCGGCGGATAAAACGTATCACGCCCCAGATATCCCAGCGTCGAAATCCCCTGCCCATCGGCAATCGACCGCGCCATCAACAAGTAAGAAAATTCATCCGGCGCCGACATCGCCGTGCGATTGATCGCCCAGCGCCCCAGGTCGTCACGATGCACCCACGTGACCGCCGGCACGCAGCACAGCACGAGCAGCACCATCGTCCAAAAAGCACGCATGCCGGAAGTGTCTACGCGACCGCCCCAAATTGCCAGCGCCTCAGCGTGGCGTCGTCATCCGCTCAAACATCAACCACCCCGCATCCGCATAGAACTGATGCCCGCCGTTGCCGATCACCAGTCCGCACTTCTCCGCCGCCCCAAACGCTTCATAAATCTCCGCGATCTCATCAAAATTCCGCTTCACCGCTTCTACCGGAAAAATGTCGTCCGTCTCGCCCGCCACCACCACCAGTGGCCGCGGCGCAATCAACCCCGCAATGTCGCTCATCTCAAAGTAATGCATGATGTTCGGCACATAATTGTCCGCACAATGGTCGATCGCCCCGATCGACGCCGCGAACGTGCAGACCGAACAACTCGGCATCACCGCGCTGATCCGCTGGTCATACGCCGCCGCGTAATAGCTCACCGTCCCGCCGCCGCTTTGCCCCATCAAGTTGATCCGCGACGCATCCACCTCCGCAAAATGCCCCGTCAGCACATCGATCGCCCGCAACACATCCCACACCCGCTGGCCCAGCATCGTGCGGCCCACCAGCAGCGACGTCATCGTCAGATGATGACACCCGTTGAAATTCGCGTGCCGCACCTCTGCCCCGCGCGTATCGCTGCGTGTGCCAAAGCCCCGCTGCTCCAGTGCCAGCGCCGCATACCCGCGCTTCACCGCCTGCACCGCAAAATCCCGATCCCCCTTCAGCAACTCCTCATCCTTCGCAAACTTCTTTCGTCCCAAACTGATGTGCGCCCCCGTCGAGTGCCCCTGGAGGCAGATCATCGCCGGCACCGGCTTCGCCGCGCTCGCCCCCGCCGGCAGCAGCAGCGTCGCGTGCGCCACGCAGTCCCGCTCCGCCACAAAGGTCAGCTCAATCTCCTCGCACCCCAGCCCCGCATGCCGCTCCCGCCGCACAATTTCCACGTTCAGGTCCACCGCCTGCGGCATCACTCCCAGCAGTTGCTTCAATGTCCGCCGCGCCGCCGACTGCCACTCCGGCAAATACGCCTCCCGGTCAAACCGCAAAATCCGCGGCGCCCGCGCCATTGCCTGCTCAATCACCCGGTTCGGCGACAAATCACTCATCATGGCTTCCCAATCTCGACAATCAGCAAGTAGCCATCCTCCTGTTGCCCAGCCTGTTTGTCCAATAGCAGCGGCTCGCTCTTCGCAGCCGCCCTCCCCACAATCGCCACCCGCGTGGGTGAAATCGCCACCGCCTCAAACGGCACCACGCCCCTGATCTGCGAACTGTGCACCATCTTCATCTCGCCGTCATACACGCGTACAAACGCCACCGGGTTTTCATCCACACCCGCCACCTGCAACGCATCCTTGGTCGTCTCAAACTTACCGTTGCATCGGCCCACCGCCAGCACATGCTTACTCGCCAGCGGCACAATCTCCACCAGCCACGCGGTTCGGCCGATGCGCGTGCGGGCAATGCCTTCATTCTTCGTCGCGTCCAGCCGGTGCAACTGCGACCACCAATGCACCAACCCGCCGCCATAGTCCCCGCCTGTCACCGGCCCTTCAAAGCGCGTCTTCAAGTCCGCCTTTGGCGACAACCCCATCACCGTGTTGCCCCCGTCCGACAACAACCCCGCCAGCACCGTCCCGTCAGGCTCCACCGCCAACGCCGTGATCGCCGTGTCCGCAACCGTGCCGTTCATCCGCTGGTTCCCCTCGCCCGCCAGCGGGTCATACGCATACGACTTGCCCACCACCCTCCCCGTGCCACCATCCAGCCGCCACAGATACGGCGTCCAGTACGGCTCCGCCGAAGTTGCCGACGCCGACCAACCCGCCAGGTACACCGTGCCCGCCGCATCAAGCTTCGTGCGATGCGTCCTCGGGTTCGAATAATGCCCCTTCGGCCACCCGTCGCGCAATTGCGCTGCCGCCTGCTGGTTCGTCTCTGGCGCGTAAATCGTCTGATGCCAAACCCGCTTGCTCAAATCCCCCGACAGCCTGCTGACATGATCGCACACATCATAAAAGCGCAACCGCCCCAGCAGTTTCGCCGGGTCCTTCGCTTGCTTCGCCGCCGCAAGGTCCTCCGGCGTGTTCTCTCTGTCGTATCCGCCATCATGCGTCACAACCACATCACCCCCCGCCGTCACGTTCAGCGTCGTCGGCTGCCAAAAATACTCGCGCGGCCAACTCTTCCATGTCGGCTTGGTCTGGATGACCCGCTGCTTCTCCCACACTTGCTGCCATCCCTCAAGATATGTCCCCGCCTCAATGCGCGACAAATCTTTCGACAGCTTCAACACAAACGGCGCACCGTGCTTATGCAGCCCCGGCTTACTCGCCCCGGTGCTCCTCCCCTCCGTCACGGTCTCCGATGCACGCGGCAGCCCGTAAGTGCGCATCAACCCCGGCACATCCTTGATCAGCGGCTCAAGTTGCTCGTTGGCATAGCCGCTGACATACACCGCCTCACGCGTAGCCACCACCGACGTCATGATCCCCGTCCCCGCGCCAATCTCCGCGTAGTGAGTGACGGACTTCCCATCGATCGTCAGCCGCGCAACAAAACCCACCCCGCATCGCGGCGACTTCGCGTCCTGTCCAAACCGCACAATCTTCACGCCATCCGGGCCGTTCGTCTGCGCCTCGCCCGTGTTGCCCGCGACGTAGATCGCTTCACCATCACACGCCACGCCCTGCAGATCATCTTGGCCGCGCGTCCCCATGAGTCGCGCTGCCACAGGCTGCAGCGTCTGCCCATAAGCAGCGGCAGATAGGCACATCCAGGCAATGATCGGGACCCATCGCATACAGGACTGACGGCCACCGCAACCAAAACTTGCATCATCCCCGCCTCAACACCCGCACATGCGATGAGCGCCCGGCAAAAAAGAAAACAGCCACGAAAAACTCGCGGCTGTTTTCCTTCTCAGGATTCTTCGTCAGCGCTTAGTTGCGGTTCGCCGGTTCGACAATCGACTGCGTCCGCACCAGCACCCGGGCCTCGCCCAGCAGGTGGAAGCCTTCAATGTGCACCGCGCGGCGATGCAACTGCGCCACCACGATCGACAGGTACTCGGTCTGACCCAGTTCGTTCTTCTTGTGGCTCACCAAGCCGCCCTGTTCTTCCGCCAGACGCAGCAACTCCGTCACGCTGTTTTCAAACAACGCATCCGTCACATGCTCTTCGTTCAGCGCCAGGTAATACTGAAACACGTCCGCTAGGGGCTTCTCATACTGCTTGTCGCCTTTGCACGGCAACCGCTCGATCAAACCCCGGTCCGGCAGCGTCTTCGACGGGAAGCACGTCAGCTCCGTCACGGTCTTACCCGCGCCCGAAACCGTGACATAATGACCGCCACCCACGAGGATGTGCGATGCAACCTCGAGTCCGCCCAGCACCCGCGCACGACGCGCGTCGATGGTGAACAACTCGGGGTGCAACCCGCGGTCATACACTAGAACGGACAGACCCGCGCTGCGCGGTTTTTTACTGTGGACACTCATCTCGTACCTACCAGCCTTCCAAACAACAAGGGCCAATAAAACCAGCCAGAAACACCTGTTTGTCTTCGTTGGGTTAAGAGATACTTATTATAGAGAACAGGCTCTAAAACCCAAGAAAAAAGTTGAAATAGTTTGTGACTTTTTGCACGGATGAGGCGCAAGTAATTAAATTTCAGCCGCTTACATTGAATGGCTCGGCGCGAATATGTAATTGCACAACAGACGTAAAATGTTACGCGATTGTTAACAACCCCATCCCCGCCCGAACATGCCCAACCTTACGGGTCGCGCTCGGTTTGGCCACCGATGATCCGGCCGCCGCTGCCGTCCTGGCACTTGAAAGTCGCGCTGATTCGGGCGGTGTCTTTGGCCTTCGGATCCTGCTCCTCATCATCGCCCGCAGGCAGATCGATGCGGCCGGAGATCGTGAAGGCCTTGCCCCCGGGGCCGCCAATCGTGCCCGCCCCCGAAAAATACCCCTTCTCATCGACGGCTACGTCTGTCACCCGAAATGCCGCAGCGCTCCCACCGGCGGCCTTGACACTGCCGGTGATGTTGATGCTTGTCGCTGTGAGGCGGGCGGTCCCGGATCCCTCATAGTCCCCTGTTACCACAACGTTGTAGGCCCCCTGCTTCTTCTTCTTCGCTGCTGCCGATTTCCCATTGTTCAGCAGCGCCGGTTCCATTCCCGGGTGGGTTGGAACCGCAGGCAAAACCGCCAGCGCGGTGTCGGCAACGCCAACACAAGCAAGAGCAAGAATGACCAAAAACTTCCCGCGCATAGACCTAGTGCCCAGACTGTCAGTTGATTCAGGTTACCAGAGAGATATTAAAGCCGCATGATAGATCGGCCAAACGAATCACCGCAATCATGGATTCTTGGCTGCCCGCGCGAGGGCCGATAATTACCGATTCTGCCGTGGCTTACGACCGCCGCCGACGACCGCGTAACAGCAGCAACGCAGCGCCACTGCCCAGCAGCGTCAAACTGGCCGGTTCGGGGATGCCGCCGCCATCGTCTGGGGGAAATACGTCCGGCGGTGGGGGGTCGGTCGGCGGGGTCAATGGGTCTGGCTCGGGATCGACCGCGCCCGGGGGTGGGGGCGGTGGAACGAACGGCGGCTCCGTCGGCGGATCGCTCAGCGGCGTCGTGGATGTCCCCCCACCTCCGCCGCCTCCGCCGCCGCCATTGGTTGGTGGCTTGTTGTTGTTGCCGGGGTTCACCGGCGGCAAGACCAGGTCACCGCCCGGGGGCGTCGTCACGTCCGGCGGAACGCCCGGGTCGCCCGGCGTCAGCCCGCCCGGACCCGATGGGTCTTGGCCGCCGGCCGCGGCCGTCAACTTCGGCTCAAAGGCCCCGACGCCCGCTTCATCTTTGAAAAAGAACTGCACGTCCGCCAGGTCGTTGGTCAGCGAGAGGTCCGGCATCAGGATCTGGATCGATGCGGGGCCCGCCAGAAACGGGTTGAACCGTGCCTCGGCCAGGTCGCTATCCGCCTCGGCCATCTTGATGGTTTCGGGCACCAGGCCATAACGCTCGCTGGGGGCGTACACGATGATGCGGTTGCCATCGACCCGCAGGCGCCAGCGGGTTTCTTCCGCCTCGCGCGAATCAAACACGCGGCCTCCGGTAATGATGCGCAGCACAGCCCTGGTTTCGCCGAGGTCGGCCTTGATGTCTTTTTTGTTGATGCGGAAGGAGAAGGCCCGCAACGCCTGCTGCGGGCTGGTGAACTTGGCGGTGGTGTTGGTGAGGGTGAGTTGGATCGAGCCGGGGGTAACGACATAGCTGGCCGAGGCCGCGATAGGCTGGCCCAGCGGGTTGGTGGCATCAGCCGGGGAGTGAACGGTGTAAGTTTTGGGAGCCGCGGCGAGTGCGGTTGAGGCGGCAAGTGCGAGGCCGGCGAGCATTGCGAATGCGCGCAGCGCGCCGCTGTGGCGGATAGTGGGGGTGGCAAACATGTCTCTCTCTCACCTGGCCGACGACGGGTTATGGGGTGTGGCGACGGTGTTTTCAGTGGCTCGGCCGAACCAATTATCTGACATGAGTATGCGCTTGAGGTGAGGCCGAATTCAAGGATTTTTCATGAGCTGCTCAGTGCTGGAAAAAGCGTTTTTATGGGACGTGATAATCTCAGCTGTTTCTGTTATAGGGGCTTGTTGTTAAAGGACTTGCGCAAGGGGTGCGCGGAAAAATTGTAAAATTTTCTGGATTTTCCTTGACAGGATTTTTGGTATTTGGACGGGTTTGGGGCGCGCTTTTGGCGTGGCGCGCGGGGGAGGCAATAAGAATTCAGAGTTCAGAATTGGGACCTCTGGAAAACCACCAAGTTCACCAAGAGCACCAAGGCAAGTCATTTGCGAGTAAGCATTCGCACACGAGAAAAACTTGGTTCGATTGGTGGCCTTGGTGGTTCATCGGGGTTTTTCAGGGGTCTCAATCCAAAATGGGGAGGGGGCGTGGGTGAGGGGTCAATCAGGATGCGGAGTTTTCTGGGGGAATTGGCTGAATAAAGAGGTGCGCCCCCCCTCTATTTCTGCGCTCGTTCATTCTTTTGAAATCATCGGTGGAACCGGGCCATTTGGCGGAAGCATTCTGTCGTGAAGAAGTCTAGCTGCGCGTCTTCCACAATCGAACAAACAGTTTTCCACGAGAGCACCGCCCTCGCATCCGCCGCGAGCGTCACGTGTGTAAAGTTGGCCCCGCCGAAGGCCGGAATCAGCCGTTTCATCAGCCGGGCGATGAGTTTCTGCGTCTCAAATTGGGCGTAGCCATTGGCATCTCGGCCTTCAGGTGACTCGACCTTGGCCTCAATCATGATCACCTGTGAATCGCTAACGAGCATCATGTCCGGCTTACCGTTAAATGCCCACTTGACCTGCACGAGCGGATCCAATCTCGCGGCCGCAATAGCATCAGCACTCCAACGACCGGGACACCACAGTTTCTTGTGTGATTCGGATGTCCAAAATAGGTCATGTGCGTCGATGACGTCCTCGCTAAAGCCCATTTCGCGCAGCACGACCGCCAGGACGCCTCGGCGCTTTACGTGCGTGTCCTGGCTATAGCGCACGGCGTTACCGAGATCGCACCAATAGTCTCGCAGCGCCGCAACTTCCACGAAAACCTGAAGCGGTCGATCGGGCGGCAGGTCCAGCCGCAACTTATCACTGAGGTGATGGAGTATCCCATTTCGGACGGTGGGCGAAGCAAGAAGAGCATGCCCCAGCAGGAAACAGTAGAACCGTTCTTCGCGGTTCACTTCCAGGTAGAGCCGTTGGCTGAACATTTTGGTTATCCCTGAGGTAGTATGGGAGCATTTAAGGGGGCGCACGCCTGATGAAGCGTTGTTGAAAGGCCGTAGACACCAAATGCAGATGCTACTATGGACGGTATGGAGCCGCCAGATCGGTAGAGGGACGCATTCAGAAAGAGGTGCATCCCTTGGTTTCGTCCGCTCTAGACTTCGGCCAGGGGATTGAACAGGAAGCCTTTGAGTTTGTGTTGCTCGACGGTTTGACGGAAGTGGTCGTCGCCCATCGGGACGCTGAACTAGAAGGTCGGGACGTCGAAAGCTCTTGAATCCATCGGGGAATGTAAAGGGGACGCACCTCTTCTTGGTTGAGGTGTGTGTGTTCAGGCGAAATGTTGCTTGAGGATGTGGGGGTGGCGGTGGGCGAGGGTGAGGATGAGTTCGCCGAAGAGGGTGTTGGCCCAGGCGAACCATTTGCGGGTGAATTGGGTGGGGTCGTCTTTCCAGAAGGTTTCGTGCATGAAGCCGGTGCCGGCGTGGGTGCGCACGAGGGTGCGGAGGCAGCGGGTGATTTCGGATTCGTCGGTGGTGGTGAGGGCTTGCATGGTGAGGGCCATGGGCCAGATCCAGCCGCGGCCGACGTGGGGGCCGCTGATGCCTTCGCCGGCGGTGCCGCGGGAGAAGTAGATGTTGTCATCGGAGAGGACGAAGCGGCGGGTGTTCTGGTAGAGGGGATCGGTGAGATCGCAGAAGCCGAGGTAAGGGAGGGAGAGGAGCGAGGGGACGTTGGCGTCGTCGAGGAGGGCGTGGCTGCCGAGGCCGTCGACTTCGTAGGCGTAGATGCGGCCGTGGCGGGGGTGATCGACGATGGCGTGGCGGGCGATACCGGCGGCGATTTCATCGGCGAGGCGCGTCATGTCTTGCTGGAGGTCGGCGGCTTGTTGAAGGCGGGCGAGCATGGCGGCGGTTTGGCGCAGGCAGGCGACGGCCATGGCGTTGGCGGGAATTTGGAATTGGAAGATGGAGGCGTCATCGCTGGGGCGGAAGGCGGCGCGGGACATGCCGGTGCGGCGGTAGGGATTGCCGAGGCCGCGGAGGGGGAGGGTGTCGGTGGCCTGCCTGGTGGTGCGCTGGAAGGTGTAGGTGGGGGTGTCGGATTCGTCGCTGCCGGCTTGTTCATGGCGGATGGTTTGGACGATGAGGCGCAGCGTGGCGAGGACTTCTGCATCAAAGGGCGAGGCGTCGCCGGTGGCGTTGTAATAGCCGACGGCGAGGCGCAGGACGGCGCAGAGGCTGTCGAGTTCGTATTTGCGCTCGTGGATGCCGGGCTTCATGGTGGTGTGGTCGGATTGCCAGTGGCCGGTTTTGTCGGGGGTGCGGTAGAAGGCGTTGGCGTAGGGGTCGAGGCGCACGCAGGCGGCCTGGCGGCGGATGAGACCGCGGAACATGGCGGCGAGGTGGGGATCGTGTGGTGCGAGGGGGAGGTAGGGCCAGACCTGGTTGGTGGAGTCGCGGAGCCACATGGCGTCGATGTCGCCGGTGATGATGAAGGTATCGGGCTGGCCGTGGGCGTCGGGGGCGAAGGTAACGGTGGTGTCGAGGGTGTTGGGGAGGCAGTTGGCGAAGAGCCAGGCGAGTTCGGGGTCGGCGATGGTGGCGGCGGTGGCGGCGATGGTTTGTTCAACAGCGGTGCTGACGAAGCAGCGTTGGGCGGGAAGTGGTCGCCGGGATTCGAACATGGGTTGGTTCTCCATAGGATGGGAGAACGATACCAGTATTGGGGTGGGGCTGGAATAGATGGGGGAGACGTGGGTGGCGGCATTATGTCTGAACACAACGCTCCGCTTATGAGTGGGGGCGTAGGGCTAGTCGATTGCGGGAGGTGGGGCGCTGTGGAGGGTGATGCGGGCGATGCGGGTGGTGGAGAGTAGGGGGGCGGGGATGGGGATGCGGAGTAAAGCGCGGCCTAAACGGGCGACGGGGATGAGGTCGTGGCGGTCGTGATGGAGCACGGTGCCGTTGCTGTCGGTCACGGTCACGATGGCTGATGAGGGGACGGGGCCGGCGGCTTTGAGGTGCAGGAGCAGTGCGTCGCGGTCGGGCGCGACTTCGACTTGCTCGATGCGGACGACGTCTTGGAGCGGGGCGGTGTCGAGGATGGCGGTGGAGGCGTCGATGGTGGTGGCGTATTCACGGAGCAGTTTTGTGTAGTCGAAGTAGAGATGGCCGGCGGCGAGGGCCGCGAGGATGAGGGCGAGGAGAATTGATTTGAGGAGAAGGCGCGGCTTTGGGGCGCGCTGGGTGGCGGCGGGGACGATGCGTTCGTGCACGTCGAAGCGGTTGTCGAGGAGGGTGTAGAGGGTTTGGGTTTGCTCGCCGGGATGGGTTTCGATGCTGCGCAGCGTGGAGGCGAGCGGGCGGCGTGCGGGCGGGCAGAGCGCTGCGAGGGTGTCGAGGTCGCGGCGGAGGGTGGAGGCGAGGGTGAGGCCGGGGGCGAGGCGGAAGCGTGCGATGGGGATGGGGCGGTTGTCGGGCAAGATGCTGAAGCGGTCGCCGTCAAGTTGGAGGCGCAGCGGGACGATGCCGGCGAGGCCGCGTTGGGCCCAGGAGCGCAGTTGGGATTGGGTGGACTCGTCGAGGGGGAGCGGGCCTTCGAGGAGGCCGTCGAAGACGATGGTGCCTTCGATGGCGGGGGCGGTGGTGGGGGTGGTGGTCATGCGGATTTCTCGAAGGCATCGGCGAATTCAGGGAGGGTCCAGGCGTCGCACCATTGGTTGCTGGTGGTGGTGGAGCGGAGCAAGGTTTCGCGTTTGATGACGCCGGCGGCGATGAGGTCGTCGATCACGGCAGCGGCGACGGGTCCAAGTTCGCGACCTTCGCGGCGGTAGAACCAGACGACGCGTTCGTGTTCGTCGAGCGGGGGGAAATCCGCGGATGCGGGATCATCGGCTTCGCTGGAGATGTCGGCGAGAGCACGCTGGCGTGAGGTTTGATCGAGTGCGGCGATGGCGCGGGAGTCGACACCGAGGCGTTTGTCGTAGACATCGAGGCGTGCGCCGAGCATTTCGTGTTGTTCATCGGTGCGCATGCCGTGCTGTTGGAGTTGTTCGCGCAGACGGCGGTTGTCGTCGTTGACGCGTTGCCAGCGTTCTTGTTCTTGATTGAGGTCGGAGACAATGAGGACGACGATGATGGCGATGATGCCGAAGAAGAAGCCGAAGATGGCCCAGCCGAGGACGCTGCGGCCTTTCATGCTGGCCACGATGCCGCAGACAATGGCGGCGATGACTCCGAAGATCAGTGCACATTCCATGTTGCCTCACAGAAGAAAGGTAAAAACGAGCTTGCGGCATGATAAGCGAGTGGAAGAAGGGGTGGCAAATGTGGGCGGGGGCGCGGGGGAATTTGGAGTTCGGAATTCAGAGTTCCGAGTTCAGAGTTCAGAATGAGCGATCGACGGCTAAACTTGCGGGTCTTAGACTTCGGCCAGGGGATTGAACAGGAGGCCTTTGAGTTTGTGTTGCTCGACGGTTTGGCGGAAGTGGTCGTCGACGAGGGTGCCGGCGTGGGTGGAGCAAAGGTGGTACTTGGCGAGGGCGTTGGGGCGAAAGGCGTAGCGGTCAGTTCTTACGTAGCGGAAGTAATGTGCATCGTGATTGAGGAGGAGGGAGCGTTGCATGTCGATGACGTCGCGGCGATGGAGGAAGTGGATGAGCCAGAAGGAGTCGCCAGAAAGGGTGGCGGGGATGGCTTCGACTTCCGGATCGCAGAGGGGTTGGAGGATTTTCCACGCGCGGTCGGAGAGGAGGGGTTGAGGCACGTTGACGATGGCGGGGAAGTCGGTCTTTTTGCCTTTGCCGACGACGGCGAGGGTGAGGTGAGGGATGTTGTTTCTGACGGATGCGGGCGTTTGATAGGCGATGAACAGGCGCTCGGCGATTGGTCGGTCATCACAATCAGCCAAAAGGTAGTTGTCGGCGTCGGGGGAGTAGCGGTAGTAGGACATGCCGATGTCTCTCATGGGGGATCATGCAAGCAGTGGCTGAGCTAGAGGAGGGGATGGTTCACTTGGGAGTGTCCCAGAGTTCGATGGTGTTGTATTGGGAGCGGAGGAGTTGTTTACTGTCGGGGGTGAAACAGAGGATGTTGGGGCCGGCGGCGTCTTTGGTGGTGGCGATGCGGCCGTCGTTTTTGGCGGTGGGGACTTCGGTTTTGAGGACACCGCGGCCGGCGGCGGCGAGGAAGAGTTTGCCGTCGGGGGAGAAGGCGCCGGCTTGGCCGGATTCTTTGGTGTTGGGGACGGGTTTGGAGGTGGCGGTTTTGAGATTCCAGAGCCAGATGGATTCTTTGTCTGGGGTGACGTTGCGTGAGGCGAGGGTGGCGCCGTCGTCGGCGAGGTAGACTTCGACCATGCCGGTGGTGTGGCGGAGCTTGGATTTGGTTTGTCCGGTTTTGGTGTCGATGATCTGGATGTTTTCGGCGGAGCCGGAGAAGAGGCCGACGGCGAGGAGTTGGCCGTCTTTGGAGAGGCTGAGGGAGGTGGGTTGTCCGCCTTTGAGTTTGATGCCTTGGAGGGTTTTGCCATCGGGCAGGGAGAAGATGGTGAGGTTGAAGGCGGGATCGCCGAGGACTTCGGTGACGAGGATTTTGCCATCGTGGCTGATGGCGGCGGCGTTGGTGGATTTGGCGAGTTCTTTGACGAGTTTGCCGGTGGCGGCGTCGAGGATTTGTGCGGGTCCGCGACCGCCGGCGATGGCGAGGTGTTTGGCGTCGGCGGTTTCGGCGACGGCGAAGGAGCCGGCGGGGATATCGAATTGGGAGAGTTGTTTGCCGGTGGCGAGTTCCCAGGTGGTGAGTTTTTTGTCGTCGCTGGTGGCGAGGAGGCGTTTGCCATCGAGGGAGAGTGCGGCGGCGCGGATGTTGTCTTTGGGGCCGCGCAGGATGAGGGCGGGGGCGGCGGGTGTTTCGGCAAATGCGAAGGGGATGAGGGTGAGGGAGAAGGCGGCGGCGAGGGCGAACTTACGGAACATGGGGAGAACTCCTTTGCAGCGGGTTGGTCAGAGACATGGAGGCTGGAGACCGCTGAAGGGGTTATAGGGAGAGCGCGATTGGGCGTCAAACTTGTGTTGGGGGGAGGGCGACAGGGGGCGGGGTGCCGTGCGTGTTGGGGATGTGTGAAAAAGAGGTGCGTCCCCTTTATTCGCGGTGTCGGAGGGGTTGCTGGCTACCTTACGATATCTTTTTCATTGACGCGCATGAGGGTGCCGCGGGTTTCTTCGGCGATGCGTTTTAGGCGGGCTTCGGTTTCTGGGGTGAAGAAGAGATACGCGATGGGATGGACGGCGAACTTTTGCCTGGTTGCGACCTTGATGACGTAGTCGGGTAATTGTTTGTTGAAACGGCCGTCGGTTATGAGGATGACGTGGTCGGGGCGGAGTTTTGCGGCGTGGTCGATGGCGGCTGCGAACGGAGCGAACTCGTCATCGTTCTTGCCCATGGCTAGCTGCTTGTTGATCTCGTCCGTGAGGGCCTGGCGGTTGATGCCGGTGGCGCGCACCATTTCTTTGGGGCCGACGGCCTCTTCGCGACACCAGACGAACGCAACCTGTTGGACGGGTGTGAGCGCGTTAACCGCGCGGATGCATTCCTTCTTGAGCGGGTCGATGCCATCGAGCATGGATCCTGAACAATCGACGATGAAGACGACGCGGGTGGCGTCGATGGTGTGGCCAAACATCGAGACTTTGGCGTTGGCTGGTGCAGTTGCCGGTGCGGTGGCGGTTGTTGGGGCGGTCGCGGGCTTGGTGGTGGTGGCGGCAACTGGCCGCGATGTTGTGGCCACGGGAGCGCCCGTGATGCGGAAAACCCGATCGCCGGCCTGGCCGAAGGTGAGAGTTGCCACGCCGAGAATGCACGATGCCAATCCAGTCAGCCAAAGTCGCATACGCACCTCGTTAGAAGTCGATGGCATTGTGGCCTTCGCAAGGCGTGTGAGCAAGATGTTGAGAGGTGTGCCTGATTCATTTCAGGTGGAGGGTCATGCCGTAGGATTGGGCTTCGGCGAGGAGGCGTTGGATGATTTCTGGGGGGACGGGGGGTGGGGTGATGCTGTCGCGGGTGGTGGGGGTGCCGAAGTCGCGGAAGAAGCGTTCGAAGCCGGCGGGGGAGACGGTGACGATGGCGCGGGCGGATTGGCCGGAGACGTTGCGGAAGGTGTGGATGGCGCCTTTGGGGACATAGGCGAACTCGCCGGCGCGGCGGGCGTGCCAGGTGTTGTTGACGAGGAATTCGATGGTGCCTTCGAGGATGTAGAAGGACTCGTCGCAGTCGTTATGGGTGTGGGGCGGCGGGCCGGCGAAGATGGCGGGGACGTACATGTCGAAGAGGGCGTATTTGCGGCCGGTGGTGGTACCGTCGAGGATGAAGTCGATGCGTTGGCCGAGGACCCAGCGTGATTCGATTGGGTTGGACATCGTTAGCTCCTTTTACCGGATTTTGGCGCGCGTTTTAACACGGCTGAGCTTTTGCGTCTAGGGTTGCTTGCGGCTGGGCGGAGGTGACAATAACGAAACGTGGCGGGTGGCGGCCGCGTTTTGCATCATGGGGAATTTCGTGGAAAGGGTTGAGACATGATGACGCACACGATTGTGTTGATGCATGGTTTTCCGATGGATGGGAGCATGTGGCGGCCGCAGGCGGAGGCTTTGCGGGCGGCGGGGCACACGGTGTTGACGCCGAGCTTGCCGGGGTTTGGCGGGACGGCGGCGTGGGGGAAGACGCAGTACAGCATTGAGGCGATGGCGGAGGTGGTGCGCGATGTGGTGGTGAGGGAGGCGAATGGGCGGGCGGTGGTGGGGGGATTTTCGATGGGGGGCTATGTGCTGCTGGCGTTGCTGCGGGATTTTCCGGAGGTGGTGAAGGCGGCGATGTTTATTGATACGCGGCCGGAGGCGGACACGGCGGAGGCGCGGGAGACGCGGTTGAAGTCGATTGAGACGGTGACGGCGCAGGGGACGGGGCCGGTGGTGGAGGGGATGCTGGGGCGGTTGCTGAGCAAGTATGCGGGTGAGGCGGTGAAGGCGGAGGCGCGGGGGATCATGGAGAAGCAGAGCGCGGAGGGGGTGATCGGGGCGCAGTGGGCGATGAGCCGGCGGCGCGACCAGACGGATTTGCTGGGGGAGATCAAGGTGCCGTCGCTGGTGGTGGTGGGGGACAGTGATGCGATCACGCCGCCGAGCGTGGCGATGCATATGCATAATCGGATTGAGGGTTCGATGCTGGTGCAGATTGCGCATGCGGGGCATTTGGCGAATTTGGAGCAGCCGGAGGCGGTGAATCACGCGATTAAGACGTTTCTTGCGACGGTGAAATGAGGGGGGGATGGGGCGTTGGGGCGCTTCAGCGTTTGGGGTTGGGTTTGAGCAGTTCGACCATGGCTTGGCCCATGGCCTGGCCGACGTCCATGTAGGTTTCGGCGTTGCCGTTGTAGTGGCTGTTGGAAGCGCCGCCGTGGCTGAGGGGGTTGGCGTAGACGGTGGCGACGTTGCCTTTGAACTCGGGGTATTTGCCGTTGGCGCCGTCGACGGCGAGCTGGGCGTCGAGGATTTTGCCATCGTTGCCGCCGTCGCCTTTTTTGGTTTGGCCGAGGGTGGCGCAGACGAACTTGGCGTTTGGCGCGTTGAAGTCTTGGCGCAGCTGCTTGATGAACTGGACGAGGTTGATTTCGTAACGGCTGGCGAGACCGGCGTCGTAGCGGTCTTTGTCGCCCTGCCAGAAGAAGAAGCCGGCGATTTCGTAGGACTTGGCGCCGGGGTAGTAGGTGTCGAGTTCGGCGAGGACCTTTTTGGCGTTGGCGGTGTCGTCGTCGTATTGTTTCCCGGCGTACCAGGCGGCGGGTTTGGGTTCGGTGCCTTTTTCCCAGCGCATGGGGGACTCTTTGTAGGCGGCGTAGGTGTAGGTGATTTCTTTGCCGGTTTTTTTGTCGGTCTCGGTGAATTCGAAGCCTTTGCTGCCGGGCGGGAGGAGGTCCCAGCCGAGGCTGCGGTTGCCGATGCAACTTTTGAGGATGAGCACGGGGGCGTCGATGGTGTTACCGAGGTGATGGCCGATGCCGATTTCGGGTCCGATGTTTTTGCCGGTGATGGTGAGCCATTCGTTGTTGAAGACCTGCATGCCGTTCTTGCCGACCATGACGCGGACGTTGCGAACGTCCATGCGCGTGGTCCATTTGCCGGCATCATCGATGAGGTAGGGGTATTTCTTCTTGGTTTTGACGGCGTGTTCGAGCGAACCGTCTTTGTCGCCGGCGATTTTGCCGAAGCCGAGCATGTTGGATTGGCCGAGGAGGATGAAGACTTGGACGGGCTTGGTCATGTCGGCGGGTTTGTTGTCGGGGCGCGGGAGGGCGTCGGCGGCGGGCGCGGTGGCGGTGTCGGCGCGGGCGAGTGCGCTGGCCAGGAGGCAGGCGGTGATGAAGAGGGTTCGGATGCGCATGGTTATTTCACGGGAGTGAGGGTGAGGGATTTGATGGAGATGCCGCGGTCGGGGGTTTTGCGCGTGAAGCGGAGGGTGTTTTCGCCTTGGCGGAGTTCGATGTCGAGGGGTTTGGATTGGTCCCACTTGCCGACGGTGTAGGGGAGGTCGAGGGTGAGGGGTTCGGCGGCGTCGTTGGGTTGGAGTTGGAGGGTTTGGTTGGCGGTGACGGTGACGACGCGTGCGGAGAGGGCGTACTTGCCGGCGTGGGGGGCATTGAAGGTGTAGGTGAAGTTGGCGTCGCCGCCGCGATGGCAGTGGAGTTGGAAGCCGGCGTCGTGGGACTTCATGACGGTGACGGCTTTGGCGGATTTGTTGATGGCGATGGCGGGGACGGTGATTGCGCCCGTGGCGTCGATGGAGATTTTTTTGTCGGCATCAGTGGGGGAGGTGGCTTCAGCGGGTTGGGTGGTGGTGGTGTCGTCGCGCTCGCCGATGTCGGTGCCGACGGCTTCGAGGGCGATGGCTTTGGATTCGGTAATGATGGCGCGTTGGCGGTAGAGGGCGACGCCGTTCCAGAGGCCAGAGGGGGCGGCGTGGAAGCCGAGGGCTTTTTTCTCGCCGAGGATGGTGGCGATCCACTGGGCGCGGAGGACTTGCTGGTAGGCGGGTTCGATTTTTCGGGCTTGGGTCATGGCGAGGAAGTCGAGGTCGGGGTGGTTGTCGATGCGGCCCCAGCCCCAGTTGGCGCCGAGGCAGATGACCCAGCCGCGGGGCGTCCAGTGGGCGAGTGCGGCGTGGCCGGTCTGGGGGCGGGCGACGGTGGGGACGCCGAAGCTGCGGAGGATGAAGCGTCCGAAGAAGGCGCGACGGCCGCAGACGCCGCCGTTGGCGATGATGTTTTGGTATTTTTGGAGGGAGGGGAGATCGTTTTTGAGTTCTTGCGAGCCGTATTTGACTTCGGTCCTGACGGACTCGACGTAGCGCCAGCGGAAGTCGGTTTTGCGGACGTGATCGGGGCGATAGTTGCGGAGCATTTCGCGGCCCCAGGCGAGGGTTTCGTCGGGCTCGTCGCCGTTGACGACGTTGCGATACTCCCAGGCGGTGAGCGTTTTGAAGGCGGGGTCGAGTTCGCCGTCGAGCCAGGCTTTTTCGTAGTGCTGGTAGCGTTTGACGGGGTCGATGGTGGCGGGGGCATCGGTGCGCTCGGCGGGATTGGATTGGTTGATGGGCACGGCGTGTTCGAGGCTGATGGCGAGGGCGAGACGTTGGAAAAGGCCGTCCGCGGACTTGGGGTTGGCTTTGCGGATGGCGGTGTAGATCTGCATGGCCTGGGCGTACTTGCCGCCTTCAGCGCCGCCGGCGGTGAGCATCTGCTGCATGAGCGGTGCGTCGGCGAGAAGTTGTTCGACGAGGGCTTCGGCATCGGGGCTTTGCTGGGCGAAGAGGGCGAGGGCGCGGGGCGTGGCTTCACTGAGGATGGCGGCCTTGGCGAGCGTGGGGTCGAGCTTGTTGTCGGCGAGGAAGGGTTGGAGGTTGTCGAGGACGGCCTTGGCGGGTGCGGCGGCTTGGGTGCTGGCGAGGGCGAGTGCTTCGCGCGCGGCGGGTAGCTTGTCTTTGCCGTCCTTGGATTGTTTGACGCGCAACTCCGTGGCGGTGGCTTTGGCTTCTTCGGTGTAGGCTTTGAGGAAGGCGTCGCGCTGGGCGGGATCGATGGCGGGGAGAGCGGCGGTGACATCGGCGCGCAGGCGGGTGAGCATGTCGGTGTAGCGCGTGAGGAGGCGCTGGCCGTCGGCGGTGAGGGGGATTTCGGCGGGCTTGGAGGTTGGCGCGGCGGTAGCGCTGACAGCGAGGGCGGCGAGGAGGCCGGCGGTAATGAACGCTCTGCTAGTTCGCATGGGCGCGTCCGTGTTCGTGAGACACTGGAATGGTAACCACTTCGTGGTGTGTGTTGAAAGAGGGGGAGGGTTATTGGAGAGCAGTGAGGGTTTGCGTGGCGGCTGTTTTTACTTCTGGGGTGGGGTCTTGGGTGAGCTTTTTGGCGGCGTCGGCGAGGGGTTTGGATTTGGAGGCGGCGATGGCGCGGAGGGTTTGGATGCGGATGCCGGGGAGGGGATTGTCGAGTTCTTTTTTGAAAGTGGCGAGGGCGTCGGCGCGGTCGGTGTCGGTGGGGGCGATGAGGAGGATGGCTTCGGCGGAGGCGACGCGGACTTCGGCGAGTTTGTCGGACTTCATGCGTTTGCGGAGATCATCGAGGGCGGGGGCGGCGGCTTTGCCGGTGCGGCCGAGGGCGCGGGCGGCGGCGGCGCGGGTGCCTTCGCTGTCGATGCGGTCGTCGTTGAGCATGCGATTGGAGAGGAGGAGGTCGATGGCGGCGCGGGCGTGGGGACCGTTGGGGTCGAGTTTGAGGATGGCTTCGGCGGCTTCAGCGCCGCGATGGGGGCGGAAGTCGTGGTCGTAGTCGCGGTCTTTGAGGGCGTCGGCGAGTTGGGGGAGCGCGGCCTTGGCGGCGTCGCCGTGAAGTGAAAGCGCGTAAGCGGCGAGCATGCAGACGAAGCGGTCGTTGTCTTTGAGTGCGGCGGTGAGGGCTTTGACGCCGTCAGCGCCGGCGGGGTGCTGGGCGAGTGTGTAGGCGGCGGCGAGGCGGACGATGGGGTCTTTGTCGGAGAGGGCGCCGATGAGCGTAGGGGCGTCGGTCTTGGGCAGGGGCATGGGGAGTCGGCGATGGGGAAACTGGGCGTCGTAGCGCACGGTGACGGAGGGTTCTTTGGCGCCTTCGGTGGGCTTGATGCGCGTGGTGATGCTGCCGCCGAGGGTGAGAGTTTTGACGGCGGCGGCGAGATCTCTGGGGCCTTCGCCGAACATGGTGGGGAATTCGTCGCGGAAGCCGGTGAGTCGTTCCCAGTTTTGCTCCGGGCGGGTGAGGTACCAGCCGCCGTTGCAGAGGACGAGGCTGCGGTTGTCGGGAGAGCCCATGAAGACGACGAGGGTGTCGCCGAGCTTGAGGCCGCGGAGGCGGTCGGGGGTTTTGCCATCGAGGGAGATGAGGTGGCGCACGGTGTCGGGCGGTTTGCCCTGGAGGGTGTCGGTGCGTTTGAGGAGCAGGGCGCCCTGGTCGAGGTCGAGGCGGTCGATGCGCATGGCGGCGATGTGGGGGAACTCGAGCATGACTTCAGGCAAGGTGAGCCGGCGCGCGGTGACAGCGATGTAGGCGCTGGCGTGGGAGGCCAGCAGCGTGATGCCGGCGACGGCGAAGAGGAGGTATTTTTGCATGCCCGAAATGTAGCTAAAGGCGCCTCAGATGTCGCGGGATTTGCGGCGTTCTTTCATGCGGCCGATTTTGCGGCCGACGGAGTTTTTGACGCGTTCGGCGGCGGCGCTGATGGCGGCGTACATATCGGTGTGGATTTCTTTGAAGACCATGACGGCGCCGCGGACGAGGCGGACGGTGACGTCGACTTCTTTGTCGAAGCCGCCGCGGGGGCCATTGATGTCGCGCAGGGTGACACTGACGGCGGCGACGCGGCCGTCGTGCTGGTTGAGGGCGTGTAAGAAGCGTTCATGGGCGTGCTGGGAGAGGGCGGGGGTGAGGGACAAGCCGACGGCGTGAACATTCATCTGCATGGTTGGCCTTTCGTTAAACGGAACCGATCTTCTGTACAGAGAGACGCGAAAAGGGTTCGTGGAAACCGCAGCGGAATGTGGTTGATTTTTTGGTATCAAAGAGGAGGCTGGGGCGAAGCGGCGGGGCTGGCGTCGGCGGAGAGAAGTTGCCGGACCGATTCGGAGAGGATGCGGAGGTTGACGGGCTTGGTGAGGTGGCAGGCGAAGCCGGCGTCGGTGCTGCGGCGGATGTCGTCTTCCATGCCGTAGCCGCTGAGGGCGATGGCGAGCGGGGCGCGTTTGGCGTTGCGAAGGCGTTGGAGGAGTTCGATGCCGGAGCCGTCGGGCAGGCCGATGTCGCTGATGAGCAGGTCAAAATCGCGTGCGGCGGCGGCGGTGAGCGCTTCGGTCATGGTGGCGGCGGCGACGACGAGGCAGCCGGCATCGTGGAGGACGCGTTGCATGAGGCGGCGGGTGTCGGCGTGGTCTTCGACGAGGAGCACGGCGGCGCGGATGGCGCGGAATTCGTCGACGGGCGGGCGGATGCCAGCGTTGGGGGCGGGGTTGGTGACGGGGAGTTCGATGGTGAAGGTGGCGCCGGCGCCGAGGCCGTCGCTGTGGGCGCGGATGGTGCCGCCGTGGAGTTCGGCGAGGGCTTTGCTGATGGCGAGGCCGAGGCCCATGCCGCCGAATTGGCGGGTGATGTCGCGGCCGCCTTGTTCGAAGGCATCGAAGATGCGGGGGAGGACATCGGGGCTGATGCCGACGCCGGTGTCGGCGACGTCGAGGGTAACGGTGGCGGGGCCGGCGTTGCGCGTGCGGACGGTGATGGCGCCGCGCTCGGGTGTGAACTTGATGGCGTTTTTGAGGAGGTTCCAGACGATCTGCTGCATGCGCGCGGGATCGGCGTGGAGGTGATGGCTGTTGGCGGCGAGGTCGAGGCGGATGTTGAGGCGCTTAAGGCCGATGTCTTCCTGGCAGATGGTGAGGACGTGGTTGATTTTTTCGTGGAGGTCGATGGTGGCGGGGTGGAGTTCGAGCTTGTTGCGGGCGATGCGGGTGAGGTCGAGGAGGTCGTCGATGAGGCGGGCTTCGAGTTCGGCATTGCGGCGGATGGTCTGGGCGAGTTCGCGCTGGGGCGGGGCGAGGGCGGCGTCACTTTCGAGCAGCTGGGCAGCGGTGAGCACGGGGGCGAGCGGGGTGCGCAGTTCGTGGGAGAGGACGGCGAGGAAGTGGTCTTTGGCTTCGCTGGCGGCGCGGATGGCGCGTTCGGTTTTTTTGCGCTCGGAGATGTCCATGAAGACGCCGAGGACACTGCGGATGCGGCCATCTTGATCCAGCAGCGGCACCGTGTTGCAGAGCACGGTGATACTGGAGCCATCGGGAAACCGGATGTCTTCTTCCACGTGCTGGACGGGCTTTCCGGTGCGGGCGGTGTACTGCATCGGCAGATCCTGGGGGGCAATCTCCTGGTTGTTGACGAACACGCGGAAATCGACGCCTGCCGGCAGCGGCTGCATCGCGCTCTTGGACATGTTTTCGCCCGGCTTGAGACGGAGCATGTCGTATCCAGCGGCATTGCCCGTGATGTGTTCGCAGGTGGCATCGCCGCGGAGCACACTCACCGGGAGAATGTTGAGCAAGGCGCGAAGTTCCTCGACCTGATTCTGGAGTTGGGCGTTGAGGGACCGGACGGCCTGTTCGGCGCGGGCGCGTTCGATCGATTCCCAGCAGCGCTCGACGACTTCGCGGGTGAGATCGATTTCTTCATCGGTCCAGCGGCGCGGGCGAAATGAGTGCGCGCCCATGCCGCCCACGAATCGACCTTTTTTCAGGAGGGGAATGGCGATGAGCGCGGCAATTCCACCGGCGGCGTAAGCGGCACGATCGGCCTGCGCGGGCAGACCATTCTCGACGTCGTTGACGATGAAGGGGCGACCGCTGCTCATGATGCGAACGACATCCGCACCGAAGGCACTGATGGGATAGCGTCCGGTCACGGGCGGAACACCCGGTTCCTGGTCCGATCCGGCATAGACGAAATGGATATCATCGGGCTCGACTTCGGCCCAGCCGCAGCGATCGGCGCGCAGATGCCGGCGCAGGAGACGGAGTGCGGCGGCGAGAATTTCATGCGGGTCGGTGAGGTTGCGCGTTACGTCGGCGAGCTCGGCCAAGACAGACATGCGCCGCGTATTCTGTTGTATGAGCCGTTCGTTGTTCTTTATGTCGGTGATGTCGAAGTTGACGCCGACGAGGTGCGTGACGACGCCTTGCGCATTGCGCAGCGGCGTGGAGCTGGAGCGCAGCCAGCGTATCTCGCCATCGCGGCGGACGATGCGGAAGTCGAGATCGAAAGGTCCGGCGACCTGTTGGAGTTTGCTGGCGGTGACGACGTTGTCGAGGTCGTCCTTGTGGATGCGGGCGAAGAGATCGGCGGCGGGGACGAGGTCGGCGTCGCTGGCGATATCGAAAATCTGGCGGTGCACGGCGTCGGTGAAGACCATGTTGGTGGCGGCGTCCCAGGACCAGGTGCCCATGCGGCCAGCATTGAGGGCGATGCGGAGTTGTTCCTGGCGTTGGCGTTTGTCGGCTTCGGCCTGGCGTTGTTCGGTGATGTCGACGGAGTAGCCAACGATGCGTTGGACGTTGCCGTTGTCGTCGGCGACGACCCAGGCGCGGTCTTCGATGGAGATCCAGTGTCCGTTGCGATGCTGGACGCGGTAGTGGGAGACGAGTTGCTCGCCGCCGGCGGCGATGATGGCGGTGTGGCGCTCGCGGATTTCGCGGAGATCGTCGGGGTGGATGCGGGTGTGCCACCAATCAGCGGTGGGTGGGATTTCGTGGGGGTGGAACCCGATGACTTCGGCGATGCGTCCGGTGCGGTGGACGTGTCCGGTGGCGACGTCGAACTCGTAGACGATGCCGTTGACACCCTTGGCGACTTGCGTGAAGGCTTCGAAACCAACGGGACGATCCATGGATCCGTCCGTGGCAACCACTGGCTCCCGTGCAGGCATTTTCACCGCAACACCAATCAACTGAACTGTCTTGGCCCGGTCCGAGAAACGTAGGTCGCAACTCAAAGGTCACTTTTCAAACCATTAAGTATTACAAAGTTGTGACAGGCTTTGGAAGATGCGACAAAATGTCGCCGGGGCGGGGCGTTCGCGTTGGCGGATGGGGGAGACGCGAAAGGCGGCGGGCGGCGCGGTATAACATGCGGCTTTCATGCGTGGATATGAGGTTGGCGATGGAAATCCAGGAAGTGCCAGTATCGGCGGGGCAGTCTAAAGCGAATCCTCATGCGGCGTGGTTCACGCAGCAGCGATTTGGGATGTTCGTGCATTTTGGCATCAACTCGATTCCGGCGGGGGTGTGGAAGGGCGTGCCGATGGGGCGGAACTGGTACGCGGAGTGGATCCAGATGCAGGGGAATTGGCCGAAGGGGATCCCGGTGGCGGAGTACCAGGCGCTGACGAAGCAGTTCAACCCGGTGAAGTTTGATGCGGATGCGTGGGTGCGGGAAGTGAAGAATGCGGGGATGGGGTCGATCTGCATCACGAGCAAGCACCACGATGGCTTTGCGCTGTGGCCGAGCAAAGTGAGCGCTTACAACGTGATGAACACGCCGTTCAAGCGGGATCTGCTGGGGGAGCTGTCAAATGCGTGCGCGAAGCATGGGATTAAGTTTGCGTGTTATTACTCGCACTGGCTGGACTGGGAGCACCCGGGCGGCGGGTTGCCGCACCCGGATGAATTTAAGAGTGAGCCGCGGCACCCGAAGCGGACGCAGGAGCAGTTTGAGAAGTACTGGCAGGAGAAGTGCCTGCCGCAGGTGCGCGAGCTGATCGAGAATTATCACCCGGCGTTTTTGTGGTTTGACACGTGGGCGGCGAACTCGAGTGAGTGGATCACCGAGGTGCGGATGGACGAGCTGATCGGATTGATCCGCAGGCTCGATCCGACGTGCCTGATCAACTCGCGCTTGGGGACGTGGGGGCACTCGAAGGGCTATGCGGCGGTCGATTTTATTTCGATGATGGACAATCACTTTCCGGAGAAGGGGTTTGACCAGCCGTGGGAAACGAGCGGGACGATGAACCGCTCGTGGGCGTGCCATCAGTTGGATCACGAATGGCACACGGCGAAGGAGATTTTGACTTTTCTAATCAAGAATGCGTCGCGCGGGGGGAACTACCAGTTGAATGTCGGGCCGTTGCCGACGGGCGAATTTCCGCCGCAGGCCATTCGTCGTTTGCGCGAGATCGGCGCATGGTGGCTGGTGAATGGCGAGGCGATTCGCGGGACGGAGGCGAGCGATCTGCCAGCGCAGAAGTGGGGCCTTGTGACGAAGAAGAAGGGCGGGGGGCTGTATTATCTGCATGTGCTGGAGCCGCGCGCGGGGGCGGAGATTGTTGTGCGTGGTTTGCGGCAGGTGAAGAGCGCACGCGTGCTGGAGACTAGGCAGGCGCTGGACGTGCTGGCGGGTCATGAGCATACGGCGATCACGCTGCCGGCGGAGCTGCGCGAGACCAACATCGCGGTGGTGGTGGTAGAGGTATAGCGGGTGCGCGGTGAGGGGTGGTGCCGGCTGAGGGCATCACTTCTCGGCGAGGGTGAGCTTCATGTTGTCGATGTAGATTTCGCAGAGCTGGCCCTTTTCATCGACCCAGGCTTCGATTTGTTTGCGCTCGCCTTGACCCGTGTTGAGAACGAAGTGGGTCCAGCGCTGTTCTTTGCCGTTGACTTGGACTTTTTGCGGGCCGCGGCATTCGATGAACATGCCAGCTTCGGCGCTCCAGCGGAACTTGAAATCATTGAGGATGGCGTCGATGGTCCACTTGCCGCCGGCGTCGCGCGGCAGGAGGGTGGCGAGGCGGAAGAAGCCGAAGATGCTGATGCTGTTTTCGGGTGCGTTGGCGACGGGTTTGTCTTTGCCGTCGAGGGTGACGGTCATCTGGTTGTCTTTGACGGTGACGGTGCCGTTGGTGGTGACATCGCCGCGCTTGGCGGCGATGGTGGCTTCAGTGATGTTGAGCGTGGCAACCGGGATGACCTTGCTGGTGACGGTGGTCTCGCGCTGATCAACGTTCAGGGTGTCTTCGAACTGAAAGCGGTCTTTGTCGACAGTGGTTTTGAGGGCGAGCGTGCCCATGGGCGTCTCGAGACCTTCAGGCGTGATGCGTACGGCGTTATAGGTGCGCGTGCCCCAGTCTTTGAGTGGGGCGGTGTCGACCTTGGTGTCTTTGAGGGCGGGAGCGGGCTTGGGGGCGTCTTCGGCGATTGCCAGCGATGAAAGGGTGAGTACAAGCGCCAGTGCAGCTAGCTTTCGGAACATGGTTTCTCCTGATTCGTGCCGTTGGATAATCGGCGAGAGCGACGACGGATGCAACCATCGCAGACAGCGGTTGGCGTTTCCTATTCAGGTGGTGGTATCTATACTTCGCCAACATGAGCAAGAAGTTTTTCAAGATTCGTATGGCGCTGCTCGTCATCGGGCTGGTCGTGATGGGCTACATGCTGGCGACGACCACGGGGATTTTTTCGTGGCTGGACAGCGAGCCGGAGTATGGGCCGTACTTGGCGGAGGGGACGCCGATCGTGGAGGCGGTGCATCGGTTTAAGGCGGAGCGGGGGTTGTGGCCGCAGTATCTGGATGACTTGGCGCCGGCGTATCTGGCGAAGACGCCGAATGCGCGGTGGATCTATAAGGTGGATCGCAGCGGGCCGAGCCTGGCGCATCCGCTGGTGGGTGTGGCGCGGACGTGGGTGGGGTATGACTTTGACGCGGTGAAGCCGACGTGGAAGGTGTTTGGCGAGGTGTATAACCGGGACATTAAGACGGTGGCGGCGGTGCGGGTGGCGAGCACGCAGTCGGCCGAAGAGCAGCGGGCGGCGACGGTGCGGGAGTATGAGCGGCGCATTCGGCGGGAGCCGACGGACATGACGCATCGGCGTGCGTATGCATCGTGGCTGCTGGCGGGGGGGCAGCGCGATGCGGCGCGGACGGTGATCGAGAAGGCGGGGGAGGATCAGCCGATGCATTTTTGGCCGCGGATGGCGCTGGCGCAGTTGGAGTTGGAAGCAGTGCCCACGACCTCGACGGCGCCTGCGGCGACAGCGCCGGCGACGCAACCGACGGGGGCGTTTGCGGAGTTCTTGTCGTGGGTGAATGCGAACCCGGCGTTCACGCATCAGTACTATGTGTTTAACTTGTGGCAGGAGCGGGATGCGGCGCAGGCGGTGATGGCGATCGAGGCGGCGCTGGCGCATCCGCTGGAACTGGGGAAGGATGATTTTCAGCGGCTGGATTTTTACTGCTATGACATGGCACGGTACCTGCTGAAGGAGAAGCAGTATGCGCTGGTGATGAAACTGTGTGATGCGTGGCAGGCGGCCCAGGATGGGGGGCAGACGTCGCGGGATGAGTCGAGCTTTTTGGCGTTGCGGGCGGCGGCGTATGTGGCGGAGGGGGAGTTCGCGAAAGCGGAGGCGGATATGCGGATGCTGGATGCGCGGCGCGGGGAGCCGTGGGCGCGGGACTTGGCGGGGCTGCGGAAGGCGATTGGGGCGAAGGACCGGGCGTTTGTGTATGTGCCGGGGGGGCCGGAGACGTTTCGGGTTTTTGCGGTTGGGGAGTGAGGGGTTTGGCGGCGGGAGGATGGGTAGTTTGATGCGGAAATGTGAAGATGGCTAAGATTTTCTGAGGGTAGGGTATGGGGCGTTGGTAGGGCGGGCGGGGGGTGTTGGCGGGGCGGATGAGCTGTAAGATGAGTATTGGTGGGGTGTTACAGATTGGTCTTTGGCATGTGAGCAAAGTTTTGCACAGGGCCGGATTCGGGGTAAATAGATAGTGCACAGTGTTTGTGTTCGTGCCGCGAGGTTGAGAGAGCGTCACGACTACAAGTTACGGATTTGTCGCCCTGCGGTGCTCGCGTTGCGTGTGCCTTATGGTGGCGGGTCTGATGTGCCCTTCGGCTGAAGTTGAGAGAGCAGCCGAAGCGCGGTGCCCTGCGTTGGAGAGAGCGCAGTGTGCCAAGCCCTTCGAATCGGCGGTGGGCCTTCAGGTGAAGGCTGGCCGCCACCGAGCGTTCGCGCTCGAGGGAGAGAGAGCAGCCGGCAACGCGCCAGGTGGCGTGTGCGGCCGGCGATTCAGTCGGGAGAGAGACCGACTGAACAAGTGCCCGTGCCTCGTCCCGCAGCACAGCCAACACTGGCTGCGGGACGAGGTCGGAGGCGCTTCTGCTGCATGAGAGAGATGCGGCGTGCTCTTTCGTCCCGCTGGCAGTTGCCAAACGGCCAGGTGCGAACAGCTTGCGCGCTGTAAGTGAGAGATTCGAGGGTAGAGAGGTGAGCCATGAGCGTGGCGAAATTTTTGCATGGACAAATTGTGCTGGGCGTTCTGGCGGCAGGTGTTTTTGCCGCGGCGAACGTCAGCGAAGCCGCACTGCTGTCGCCGATTTCGGGCGGAGCGGGCGAAATTGTTTTGACAGATTTGCCGGGGACGGCGATTACGGCGGACGCGACGCGCTGGCGTGAATCGCGCGAGCCGGTGACGCCGACGCTGCCGACGGCAGTGCCAGGGTTATTCTCGACGGGTTGGGTGTCGACGCTGCCGGAAGTGAATGAGACGTTGAATCTTGAGGCTTTTGCACTGCGGGCGAAGCCTGATGCGGTGGCGGCGCGGTTGGTGACGGTGGCGGACCGACGGCGGTGGTGAGGGGAAAACTCAAAACATAAAACTCAAAACTCACAACGTATCTTCAGTCCAAGAGCACCGCGGGTTTGCGGTGCTTTTTGTTGCGCGGGGGGCGTTGGGTTAGGCGATGAGTGCGTCAATTTTTGGTGTGGGGGGCTGCACAGTGATGGCGCGGGGTTCGGTGGGGCAGCGATTTTCACATAGACCGCAACCGATGCAGCCGTGGTATTTGACGGCGACGCGACCGGTGTTGGTGCTGATGGCGATGGCATGCTCGCCGAGGGGGCAGGCGTCGACGCAGAGCCGGCACTCTTCGCCGTGGGCGCGGAGGCAGGTGTCGTGGTCGACCTTGGCTTTGCCCATGTTGATCGCGAACTTGTCGACGAGTGTGAGCGCGCCGGTGGGGCAGACCTTCATGCAGGAGAGGTCGTCGCACACGACGCAGGGCGCATCGACTGCGGCGATGTAGGGCAGGCCATCGGCGAAGCCGGTTTTTCCACCGGCGAGATCGATGCGGATGCACTGGGCGGGGCAGGCTTCGACACACTTGGCGCAGGCGGTGCAGAGGTCGGCGAATTTGTCGGTGGCGCCGGGCGGCCGGAGGATCCGCTGCGGCGTGCTGCCGTGGAAAACGGGCAGGTGGACATCTTCGAGCCCGGGCGTGGTGACGTGCGGCTGGTCGAGCGTGGGGAGGAGATTTTGTTGGGCGAGGGCTTCGGCGCGGCGCGGGATGTCTTCGAGCGCCTGGAGGACGGGGTTGATTTTGTTTTCGAGGATGCCGGTGAGCGGGGTGAGTGTTTCGCGCATGGCCTGGGCGAAGAAGTCGCGGCGGCCCTGGGGAGTGGCGTCCTGCGGGGGCGCGGCGTCTTTGGGGTCGACGGCGTCGGCCAACTTCTTGATGAGATCGAAACGGGGTCTGACCCCGTTTTCGCTGGCAGGTTGTTTGGGTGTTTCGGCCATAGTGTGATTCTAGCAGGCGTGGATGATGAAGTTGAGCCTTGGTATATTCGCGTGAAGGAGAAGGCATATGGCAAATGTATCGGTCTGGGGGCACGGGCAGTTGTTGGCATTCTCGGGGATCGACGGGCCGACGGACTTTGACGGCGGGATTTGCTTGCGCACACGCGCGGACCAGAGCGCGGGCGCTGCGACGATTGTTGATGTGAAGCAACCGGGTGCTGCGGAGTTGCGAATCGCGGAGGCGCGGCCGACGGCGTGCGATTTGTCGGCTGATTTTTTTGTACTGCAGTTTAGCGAGCGCCGCGTGCGCGGGGTGTTGCTGGACGCGTGGCACTTGCTCGTTGAGGGGGAGGTCCATGCGACTTGTGCGGATGGGAAGATTGCGGTTCGCCAGGAGAATGGGCGCACACTGGTAGCGCCGGCGCAGCGGCTGCGATCAGAGCTAATACGGGCGGATATGGATGCGGCGATTGCGGCGCGGCGGCGTTGGACGGATGAGGCGAGCGCGCGAAATGCGATTACGCGGCCCGCGGCCATCAAGGCGTTGCGGCAGTTGAAGGGGCAGGTCTATTCACCGGAGGGTGTGTTCAAACATCGCTACACCACACCGGACCGCTGGCCGCACCGGGGATGCTGGCTGTGGGACTCGGCGTTTCATGCGATGGGCGCGCGGCACATTGATGCGGCTTTGGCGCGGAATGCGATCAGTGCGGTGTTTGACGGTCAGCAGGCCGACGGGCGCGTGCCGATTCGCATGGACCCGGATGGACGTTGTCACCCCGAGTACACGCAGCCGCCGACGCTGACGTTGGCGACGTGGCTGGTGATGCAAAGCGCGCCCGACGGGGCGTGGTTGCGCGGCTTGCTGCCCAAGTTGCGTGCGTATTTGATGTGGGATGTCGCGCATCGCGATGCGGGGAATGGGCTGCCATACTGGGCGATTGAGGGGGAGAAGAATTGCCGAAGCGGTGAGAGCGGTCTGGACAATTCGAGCCGGTTTGATGCGGCGACGCGGATGGAGGCGGTGGATTTCGCGAGCTTTCTGGCGTTGGAGTTTGAGCTGCTCGGGCATTTGTATGAACAGACGGGTGATGTGGATGCGGCGCGGGAATGTCGCGCGCAACACACACGTTTGTGTGCGCTGATACGCGAACGGCTATGGGACGCCCAGCGCGGCATCTTCATTGACTATGACGTTGATCAGCGGATGTTCTGCCCGGTGGTGGCGTGCACGGGATTCTTGCCGTTGATCTGCGGCGCGGCCACGCGGGAGCAGGCGGCGTTGCTGGTGAAGCAGCTTGAAGACCCGCAGGCGTTTGGCACGCGGGTATTGCTGCCATCCGTGGCGCGGCGCGATGCGAGTTATGACGCGGACATGTGGCGCGGGCCGGTGTGGGTGAATATGGTGTGGCTGGTGGCGGCGGGTTTTGAGCGCTATGGGATGCAGCCGCTGGCTGAGCGCTTACGCCGCAACATTGTGGGCGAAATTGAACGCTGGCATGCGTCACATGGGACGATGTTTGAGTTCTTTGATGCTGACGGGGTGATTGCGCCTGATCGCCTGAAGCGCAAGGGGCGACTAGCGCCGGAAGTAAGTTTTTACAATCAGTGTTTTCATGACTATGGCTGGACGGGCACGTTGTATCTCGACTTGGTGCTGAACAAGTCGCGGCCGTTGCCGGCGCTGTGATCACAGCAAAAAGACGATCGCCCCCGATGGTGGGGGCGATCGATCGTGATGCAGTGTTGAAGCGGCAACTCACATCGGCGTGTGCTGGCCGACCTCTTTGCGGGTCATGGTGCGGATGCGGTTGATGGCCGCGAGGTAGCTCTTTGCGGAGGCCTCAAGGATGTCGGGCGAGACGCCGCGGCCGCGGACTTTGCGGTCGGTGTGGTGCAGTTCGACGGTGACTTCGCCTTGCGCGTCTTTGCCTTCAGTGACGCTGCGGACTTCGAAGTTTTCGAGTTTGGCGGTGATCTTAGTGATGCGCTGGATGGCGGCGAAGAGGGCGTCGATCGGGCCGTCGCCGGTGGCGGCGTCGGTGATTTCTTCACCGGAGGAATCGACGAGCGTGACCGAGGCGGTGGGGATGCCGCCGCTGCTGGTGACGACCTGCATCGCCTTCAACTTGAACAGCGCATCCTGGTTTTCGAGCTGGTCTTCGACGATGGCTTCGAGGTCTTCGTCGTAGATTTCTTTTTTCTTGTCGCAGAGGACTTTGAATTGATCAAAGGCCTTGTCGATGCCGGCGTCGCTCAGGCGCAGGCCGAGCTCTTCGAGGCGGGTCTTGAAGGCGTGGCGGCCGGAGAGTTTGCCCAGGACGTATTTCGTTTGCGTCAGGCCGACGTCGGCGGGATTCATGATTTCATAGGTGGAGCGATTCTTGAGCATGCCGTCTTGGTGGATGCCGGACTCGTGGGCGAAGGCATTTTCGCCAACGATGGCCTTGTTGCGCTGCACGTGCATGCCGGTGAGGGTGGAGACCAGGCGGCTGGTGGGGACGAGTTTTTTGCTGTTGATGCGCGTGTTGTAGGGGAGGATGTCTTGGCGCGTGCGGAAGGCCATGACGATTTCTTCGAGGGCGGCGTTGCCGGCGCGTTCGCCGATGCCGTTGATGGTGCATTCGATCTGACGAGCGCCGCCTTGCACCGCGGCGATGGAGTTGGCAACGGCCAGGCCCAGGTCGTTGTGACAGTGCGAGGAGAAGATGACGTTCTTGGCGCCGGGCACGTGGGCGATGAGGTATTCGAACATCGCGCGGTACTCAGCCGGCGTGGCGTAGCCAACGGTGTCGGGGCAGTTGATGGTGGTAGCGCCGGCTTCGATGGCGGCGTGAACGACTTCGGCCAGGAAGGGCAACTCGGTGCGCGAGGCGTCTTCGGGCGAGAACTCGACGTCCTGCACGTAGGTGCGGGCGAGGGCGACGTTCTCGCGGGTCATGCGGATGATCTCGTCGGTGGCCTTTTTCAGTTTGAACTCGCGGTGGATCTTGGAGGTGGCGCAGAAGACGTGGATACGGCCTTGCTTGGCGTGCTTGACGGCATCGCCGGCGCGGCGGACGTCTTTTTCCGTACAGCGGGCGAGGCCGCAGACGGTGGCGTTGGTGATCTCAGCGGCGATGGCGGAGACGGCTTCGAAGTCGCCGGGGCTGGTGATGGGGAAGCCGGCCTCAATGATGTCAACGCCGAGTTGTTCGAGGGCGCGGGCGATTTCGAGTTTTTCTTTGAGGTTCAGGGCGGCGCCGGGCGATTGCTCGCCGTCGCGCAGGGTGGTGTCGAAGATGCGAACGTGGCCTTGTTCAGGGACGTTGGCAGGGGGGGTAGGGGGGGTACTCATGGAAAAACCCTCTGAAATCGCCTTGTGAGAGCCGCACAGTTTAGCTTATTTGCCCGGCGATACGCTATCACCGGATAAACAAAAAGCCCTGCGAGGCGTCTCGCAGGGCTTTGTTTGTCGTTTTGGATGAACGGCGACCCTACGAGACTTTTGTTTCGCTAAGAAGGAGTGCAAGGGAAAGGGTCAGGGCCTTGTTCATGGTTCTAGGTATATCGGTTGGTTAGGGCGGAGTCAATAGAAAAGAGAAGCTAGAAGCCAGTAGCCAGAAGCCAGAAACTAGAAGGCCTCGAAGATGCGCGAGGTGGAGCCACCCGGCCCGATGGCGATTTCGGCTTTGCGGGCGCAGCGCGGGCAGTGGCCGACGTAGGCGGTTTTCTCGCGGTTGCGGTAGATGGGGGCGTAAACGCCGCAGCAGCGGAAATGGATGGAGAGGTAGGCGGACTTCGGGGCCGGGGCGGATGTGGATTCGGCGGGGGCGGTGGCGGGGGATGGTGCGGGCGCGGTGGAGAGATCGAGCACGTAATCGCGCGGATCGGTCAGGGGTTTGCGGGGCGTGGTCATGCGCAGACCTTTGGCGGCATCAAGCCGCGTCGGGCAACACGTCGAGGTAGACGCGCATGCGGTTGGCCACGGCGTGGTCGACGGCGGCGACCTGGGCGGCCCTCATGGCGGTGCGGCTGATGAGGCCGAGGCCTTCATCGACGACGAAGCGCAGCCGCTGGCCGGGGGTGATGGGCATGTTGGCGGGGACTTCGACTTCGAGGCCGGCGCCGGCGTTCATTCGCACCACGCCGGTGTGGTAGCGGTTCGTGAGCAGGTCCAGCAGCTTGATGGCACTGGGGGCTTCGAACATGTCATACGCATCACGTAGCGGGCGAACCATGATCTGTCCTTAGATAAAGCGCTCACGGCCATGTGAGCGGGAGTCATCAACGCGCACTTCCTGCGCTGCAGCCTTTCGGGCCGCATCTGTACTATCGGCTTGGGCGGGCGATTTTCATCAGCGCGGCGACGACCTCATCGACCGAAAGGGTCGCGACGTTGAGGGTGTGATCGGCGGCGGCCGCGTACAGCGGCGTGCGCTTGGCGAGGAGTTCTTTGATCTCGGCCACGCCACCGGCGGCGGTGAGGTTGGGACGGTTGGCGGTGGTGGCGGCATCGGCACTGATGCGCTGCCAGAGCGTGTCGGCATCGGCCTGGAGCCAGACGACGGGGCCGGCGTTTTTCATGGCGGCGACATTTTGCGGGCGCAGGATGGCCCCGCCGCCGGCGCTGATGACGGTGTTGTTGCGGGCGCAGACGTCGGTGATGACGGCGGACTCGCGGTCGCGGAAGCCGGCTTCGCCTTCGGCGGCGAAGATTTCCTTGATGGTCATCGCCGCGCGCTCCACGATGAGCACGTCGGTGTCGACGAAGGACCAGCCAAGCTGGTGAGCGAGGAGTTTGCCGGCGCTGGTTTTGCCGGTGCCGCGATAGCCGATAAGGGTGAGGTTCATTTTGGTTCACTCAAGTTCGGGAGCCCCGGGCTTCCGCCGCGGGGCTGGGATGCGCGGGGTCATTTCAGATACTCGATTTCGACGGTGACGCCTTCTTTGCCGAGTTGTTCAATGAGGGGTGCGAGGAAGTTTTTCATGGCGGTTTTGCCATCGTCTTCGGCGACGCGCTTGAAGAGCGGGCTCTTGGCCTGTTCGATCACCTTGGGTTTGAGGGCCTGGCGGGCGCGGTCGACGGTTTCTTGTTTGTCGAAGCGGGCCCAGCCCCCGCGGGCGTCGACGACGCTGATCTGGGCGGGATCGATGGCGACCATGTCTTCGTCCACGCGCGGGGCGGGGACTTTGACGGTGAGTTTTTTGGCGGTTTCGTCGTAGGTGAAGTTGGCGGAGCCGACCTGCTCGAGCGGGATGACGAACTGGACCTTGGCGTTTTTGACGACGACGCGGGCGGTGTTGGTGCCCCAGTAGACGCCCCAGCTGCGGTACTCTTCGGACTTCTGGATGTCGGCATCGATGGTGGCTTCGTGCACCACGAGCTTGCTCTTCTTCTGCAGGTCTTTGATGGTGGTGAGGGTGATGTCCTGGATGTTGATCCGGGTGCGCATGATCTCGGCGGCGGCGCGGGTGGTGGCGTCGATGGCGTGGTAGGGGAGGTCGGCGGTGCGCTTGCTGGCGTAAGCGATGAGGTAGAGCGGGACGATCATGGTGCTGAGCACGACGAAGCCGAGGACGAGCCAGAGGAGGAGGCGCGGCTTGGTGCCTTGCGGCGTAGGCGTGTCGGCGGCCATGTGCGATCCTCCAGCGGGCGAATTCCAATTTTCAATTGTCAATTGTCAATTGACAATTATCAATTGAAACAACGTAGCGGCGTGTTTCGCTGATCATTCTACGCGCTATAATCGGGCCATGAGTAGCGAAGCGATCATTGTGGAACGTGCGGTGAAGGCCGATTTGCCGACGGTGGTGGATTTGTGCATGGCGGTGGAGGCGCAGCACGAGGCGTATTGGGCGCTGCGCTGGCAGCGGCGCGAGGGGTTGCCGTCGGGGTATTTGAATTGGCTGACGCGGCGGGTAGATGATCCGAAGATGCTGATCGGCGTGGCGCGGATTGAGGGGGAGCTGGCGGGGATGATTTTGATCACGATCGAGCAGGAGGTGCCGATCTATACGTACACGCATTATGCGTTTGTGCAGGACATGGCGACGGTGGAGAAGTTTCGCCGGCGGGGGGTGGCGCAGAAGTTGTTGGACTTTGCCGCGGCTTGGGCGAAGGAGCAGGGGTTGAATCAGTTGCGGCTGCTGGTGGCGAACCAGAACCCGGCAGCGCGGGCGACGTTTGATGCGGCGGGGTTTCGGGCGACGTATCAGGAGATGGTGCGGGCGGTGTGAGGGGCCGGGAAGGTTAGAAGTTCAGAAGGTAAAAGGTAAAAGGAATTGTGTAGCGGCGGTCGCAGCGCGACCGGCGGGCGAGAGCCTATCGCTCGACGCGGACGACGACGTCGTAGGGCTTGTTGCCGTCGCGGTTGCTTGGGCGCGGCGTGCCGCCGTCGTCGGTGCCATCAGGGCCGACGCTGTAGAGGACGAAGCCGTTGGCTTCGCGGCGGTATTTCAGGGGCTCTTGGTTGAAGGCGAAGCGGTCGCGCGGGAGGTCGGGTTTATCGGGGTAGGCACCCTGAGTGTCGCGGTGCAGGGCTAGGGTGATGGCGACGAGAGTGAGGTCACGCTCGACGAGTAACTTCTCGTTCAACTCGTGCACACGTGCCATGGACGGAAGCAGAATCGCCATTAGCATCGCATGTGGTCGGGTGATGATGTTGGCGGGGTTATGGGCTTGCCGCCCGTAAGAGTCTTCCAAGTTTTTCAGCACTTTCTGGCCCGAGTGATAGTCTTCGTTGCGGGCCGCCGCCACGAGTTGGTCGTAAGCTTCATTCGTGTAACGCAGTCCGGCGTTGATGTTGATCGGCCAGAGCAGGTTTGTCGCTCTGGCGGCCAACGTGGGCGGTTCAGCTGTGTTGCTGAGATGCTGCATCATGGCGGGTCCGTCTTTGGCCACCCAGCAGAGCGAGTCAAGCATCATATAACGTTCGGCGTGGTCCAGCGCTTCGACGAAGTGCGCGCCCTGTGGCATCGCCCGGAGCGTGCTGTGGAGCCACTCGTATTGAGCCGCTCCCATCTTGCCTGTGGCAATGACGGCGCGCATGGTCAGGAGGCCACGCGCCTCGATGGCGACTCCCACGAGTTGCTCGATGAGGGTTGGACCCGAAGCGATGAGGCGGCCCAGGCGCACGACTGCGAGCGTGTCGCTCAGGGCGCGAGCGGCATCGCCCTCGCCGACTGCAAGCATGGCATCTGCACACAAGAGATTCGCGGCCAGGCGGGCGCGGCCCAGGGGCGGCAGCAGCACTTTGGTCATGTCGCCGGGAGAGTGCGTGTCGCTGCCGGATGTCAGCGGGACATAAAACTTCTCAGCGCTCGATGCCGCGAGAGCAAGTTCGATCGCTTCGCGCTGGTCGGCAAGATATGCGGCCCAGCGGGGTTGGGCAGCGCGCGTCCAGGGCGTTTCGAGCGAGTCGTTCGGGCCATCTTCGGAGGCGTCGGGAACACCGTCAGCCGGCGAGTTGTCTTTGGCCCAATCGTGGAAGTTTTGTGCGCGGGGTTTAGCGGGTGGTTCGCCGAGGCCCAGCTTCGGCAATACGCGCTGAGCCCACGCCGCAGGCATATCATCCTTGCCGAGCAATGCGACCAGGTGCCGAGCCGCGTTGTTCTGCGGAGTGACGCCCTGCGAATATTTGGCATCGAGCGCGGCGATGTAATCGGGGTAGCCATCCTTGTTCAGGGGGCTGGTGATGCGCGTGGTTTCATGGGAGATGGTGACTTGGCGCCAGTATTGGACGAGGGCCATGTCGAGGGCGAGGAGGATGAGGAAGGTGCTGGCGATGTAGATGAGGACACGCTTCCAGCGTTTTTGGGGGAGTTTGCGTTTGAGCCAACCCATGGCGGTTCTCCATTAGTATTGTGCGAGCATTTTTTCGACATCGACCCAGGCGGGGCGCGCGGGGGCGCTGCTGGGCGCGGCGTTGGAAAAGTTCATGAAGCCGATGGCGACAATGATGCAGGCGGCGAGCGCGCCGCAGCTGCCGATGGTGACGAGGATGCGGTCGGCGAGGGTGAGCGGTTCGTCATCGGCGGGCGGCGTGATGTTCACCTCACGCGGCTGCATGCGGCGGAGGAAAGATTCGACGTCGGCGAGTCGCTGGTCATGTTCGTTCATCGGGCACCTCGGTCGGCCAGGCGGCGGCCAGTTTTTCCAATGCGTAGCGGTAACGGGACGCGGCAGTGTTGGGGCTGATGGCGAGGGCGGCGGCGATTTGCTCAAAGGTGAGTTCGCCCCAGATTTTCATGATGAGGACTTCGCGTTGATCGGCGGGGAGGGCATCAAGTTGCTGGGCGATCATCCGCTGGAGTTCGGCAGTTTCGGCGGCGTGGTCGAAGGTGAAGGCCTCATCGTGCGAGGCGTGCAGATCGCGCTGGCGGGCCCGGCGTGCAGAGCGGGCAAGATCGAGCGCTGCCGTGCGCACGCAGGCGTAGAGGAACGCGACGGGGTCGTCGGCCTGTTTGCGCCGCGGCCAGTAGCGTGTGAAGGCGTCCTGCACGGCGTCTTCGGCATCGGCGTGGGTGACGACAAACTGGCGTGCAAAGAGCACGAGGGCCCGCCCATGGGTGTTGATGAGCGCCTGAATCTGGCCAGCTTCGTCCACGCGTACCTCTACGGATATGACGCCGCGGCGCGGGGGATTTGTCTAAGTTTGTGGATTTTACCGTAGTGAGGGGCACGGGGCGTCAGTCTTGTGGGAGGTGCTTGCGCGTCTAGCGGTTGGCTTGGACAACGAGGTCGAAGGTCTTGCGCGGGCGCTCGGGGTCGCTGGGTTGGCCATTGTCGTCGATGCCATCGCGACCAACGCTGTAGAGGGTGAAGCCGCTCCCTTCGCGACGGTATTTGAGTTCGCTGCCGGGGGCAAAGGGATCGGCGGGCGCGGCGGGCAGGTGCTTGGGGGTGAGCGCGGCGAGATCGTTGGGGTAGGCGCCGTGGGCGAGTCGGTGGCGTTTGAGGGCGATGGCGGTGAGGTTGAGGTGCGCTTCGACGCGGTTCTGTTCGTCCAGCATACGCCAGCGCGATGCCTGGGCCGCAGAACCGAGGCCGTGAAGCATATTGATCCATGGCCATACGGATTTCGATTGTGCGTACACATCGGAAGCCGCGTCCATTGCGGCGACGGCGTCGTTAACGTTCGACATCGTCCACGCCTTCAGCAGTTCGTCGTGGTAGGTGTTCGCCACCCGCAGCCAGGCGTCGTAGTGCACGGGCAGAACATAATACTTTGCGGGATTGGAGTCGGGTTCGCTGCTCGAGCCAAAACCTTTCGGGCCTTCGCGGGCAAGAGTGCACCATTGATCGAGCATCTCGAAGCGGTGATTCAGCAGACAGGGCGGGGGGGCCAGCGGGCGGGGCTTGCACAGATCGCTCCATGCCAGCAGTGTCCGTTCGTCCAGATCTGCGTCACTCATTGCCGCGCGGGCGGATTGTAATCCCTCAGCGTCCATGGCCAGGGCAACTAGCCAGGTGATCACATCCGGCGTTTGGGCGCAGTGATCCGCCACACGGCGAATTGCCTGCACATCTTTCATGGCAGATGCGTGATCGCCAGCTCGCACGTGCAACATAGCTCTTGCCCGCAGAAGCTTCGCGAGGCTGCGCAGCTCGCTAACGTTGAGCAGGCGGTATCGGGAGAAAAGCGGGGCGGGGCTGTCGGATGTCATGTCCATCCTCCTGTTGGCGTGGTTGAGATCGTAATCGTCATGCCGTTTTGGCGAAACAAAAAAAACCGACTTGCGTCGGGTTGTTTGTTTTGCGTTTCGCGTTTTGCGTTTTGAGTTTTTTACGTGATGCTGGCGGAGCGGTCTTGGCCGGGGACGACCAGGCCGGGGGTTGCGTCTTCGGTGGGGGCGGGGCCTTCGAGGACTTCGATGGCGGAGTATTCGTCGAGGTTGAGGATGCTCATCTCGCCGTCGGGTTTGCGGATAGTGAGGCGGTCGAGCCAGACTTTGCCGGACTTGTTGCGGGCGTACCAGCTGCCGGAGGGCATGCGCTCGTGGCGAACGACGACGCCTTCAACGACGGCAGTGTAGCAGTCGGTTCGGCGCGGAATCTGCTGCGTCACGCGCACCTTGACGCCGGCGGCGTAAAGCGACGTGGTCTGATCGGGCGAAAGGCCCTTGCTTGTTTCCCATTCATGCATTTGGCACCTACATCTTCAGCCCGATGACGATACTCTCGATGCCCTTGCGTATCAAGCTGACGGCGATCGCAGCCAGCAGGATCATGACGATCTTGTTGACCACGGCCATGGTGTTTTTGCCCACGATGCGGACGAGCCAGTCGCTGTACCACATGGCGGCAAACATGATGGCAAGGTTGAGCGCCAGCGCGGCACAGACCATGGTGACAACGACGATCTGGCCCTGCGGCGCGCCGAACATATTGGTGTATTTTTCGCCATAGCTGTTCACCAGCAGCAAACTGGTGGTCATGGTGGCCGGACCCACGATCAGCGGCACCGCCAGCGGCACGACGCCGACGCTGCTGTCGAGTTCGACGGCTTGTTTCTCATCCACAGCAGGTTTGCCGGCGCTGAGGAGATCGACAATCGCGAGGATGACCAGGAGCAGGCCGCCAGCGATCTGGAAATCGGCGAAGCTAACGCCGAGGAAGCGGAAGAGCGCCTGGCCCGTGACGACAAACAGAATACCCGTGACGCCGGCGACAAACGTGGCGCGGCGGGCGATGCGGCGGCGTTGCTCGGGCGTGTAGCGGTCGGTCATGGCCAGGAAGATGGGCAAACAGCCCGCCGGGTCGATCGCCACGAACAGCGGCAGGAAGATCAGCAGGAAATCCAGCACGTATTGCATGCGCGTCCTTGTCTTGGTCTGTTCCTATTATCACGCTGCGCCTGGCGTTGTCATCACTCAAACCTAAGCGGTTGCCGGCGGCAGGCGCGGCGTCCTACGATCGCTGCATGAAAACCATTTACTACACCGCAGCCTCGCTGGACGGTTTTTTGGCAGATGAGGCGCACGGCCTGGACTGGTTGTTTCAGTTTGGCGAGGCGCACGACACGGGGTATCACGCCTTTATTAAGGACGTGGGGGCGCTGGCAATGGGGGCGCACACGTATGAGTGGTTGTTGCGCAACCACATTAAACCGGGCCAGCCCGATGCGCAGCCGTGGCCCTATGAGCAGCCGACGTGGGTGTTCAGTCGCCGGCAGTTGCCGACGCTGCCGGGGGCGAACATGCACTTTGTGCAGGGCGATGTGCGGCCGGTGCATGCGGCGATGGCCCAGGCCGCGGGGGGCAAGAATATCTGGCTGGTTGGCGGGGGCGAGCTGGCTGGCTGCTTCCTAGATGCGGGTCTGTTGGATGAAATTTTGGTAACCGTGGCCAGCGTGACGTTGGGGCGGGGCTTCCCGTTGCTGCCGCGGCGGCAGGTGGCAAAACCGCTGCAACTCCTGCGGGTGCAACAGTTTGGGGCTGATTTTGTACAACTGAATTACCGTATTCAGAAGGGGTAAAAGGGGGGCCGCCCGACTGCCGGCGCCTCTGCCCGGGTTTGTGGTAAACTTCCGCGGATAAGTTTCGCGGAGGATGAAGGACATGATTTTCGACCAGTTCCATTATGGCGTTTGCCACTATCCTGAGCATGAGCCGCTTGAGCGCCTCGCCTCCGACATTGCCCGCATCGCCCGCGCGGGGTTTTCGTTTGTGCGCATTGGCGAGGGGGCGTGGGGTTACTTCGAACCGGAGGAGGGGCAGTTCCAATTTGAGCTGTTCGACAAAGTCATCGCCCAGTGCAAGCGGCACGACATCAAGGTGATCTTCGGCACACCGACGTACTGCGCGCCGGCGTGGGTGTCGGAGAAATATCCCGAGACGCTGCGCTGGAATTTTAGTCGTATTCCAATGGGCCACGGCTCGCGGCGGAATTTCAACTACACCTCGCCGAAGTACTTGGAGTTGTCAGACAAAATCTGCACCGCGCTGGCCGAACACTATAAGAAAAAAAAACAGATCATCGGCTGGCAGCTCGACAACGAGTTCAACTGCCACATGGATGTGAGCTATGCGCCGAGCGACGAAGCGGCGTTTCGCGTGTGGCTCAAGAACAAGTACGGCAAGATTGAAAAACTCAACGAGGCGTGGGGCACGCTCTTCTGGTCGCAGCAGTATGGATCGTTTGATGAAGTGCACCTGCCGCAGCCGACGGCGACTTACCTGAATCCGCACGCGCTGCTGGATGAATCGCGGTTCATCTCGGATTGCGTGGTGGCGTTTGCCGCACGGCAGGCGGCTATCTTGCGCAAAGCCAACCCGCGCTGGCTGATCACGCACAACGGCGTCTTCTCCAACGTGAACGGCCCCGACCTGGTGGAGAAGGGCAAGCTCAATTTCTTCTCGCATGATCAGTACCCGGCGTTTGTGCCGGAATGGGGCTACGCTTCGTCGTGGCTGATTCGAGCGCGCAGCTTGAGCTTCCCGTATGCGATTCTGGAACAACAGGCCGGGCCCGGCGGGCAGATGATCTATCTACACGCAACGCCGCGGCCGGGGCAGATCCGCTTGTGGGCGTGGCAATCGATCGCGCACGGCGCGAAGATGTTGAGCTACTTCCGCTGGCGCACCTGTGCGTATGGGTCGGAGCAGCACTGGCATGGCCTGATTGATGCGGATGATGTCGAAGGGCGGCGGCTGGCGGAGGCCCGGCAGATGGGCGTCGAACTCGCCAAGCTGCCCAAGGCGGTCTTTGATGCGCCGGTGGTGCGCAAGGCCGTGGTGCTGCGCGACTATGACAACGAAGTGAACGAGAAACGCATCAACACCTACGTGGGCGAGGCGAAGGAGGAGCATGAACGCTGGGCGATGGAGCTCGCCCGCCGGCAGATTCCGGTGGATTATGTCTGGCGTGATGGCAACAAGCTCAATCTCTCGGGCTATTCGCTGATCGTAGCGCCGCACCTCAAGATGATCGACAAGCAAACAGTCGAGAGCCTGCTGCAGGCGGTGCAGCGCGGGGCGACGCTGGTGATCGGCGCACAGTCGGGCACGAAGAATGAGCATCTGCATATTGTGAGTCAGCAGGCGCCGGGCATCTGGCGGAAGCATATCGGCGTGGAGGTCGAGGACTGGTCGAGCCTGCCGCGCGGCGAGGTTCGCAACGCCAAGATGGCAGACGGGCGAACGGTTCCGCTGATCGCCTTTGCTGAGAAGCTTAAAACCACGGCGCGCGGCACGACCGTGCTGGCCAGCCATGATGCGGGTGACCCGCTGTTTGCCGGCGGCGCGGCCATCACGCGCACGCCCTGCGGCAAGGGGGCGATCGTGTACGTTGGCGGTTACCTCGGCGGCGAGGGCGTCGAGGCGCTCGCCGATGAGGTGCTTGATGCGGTCGGCCTGACCGGGTTGGTCGATGCGACGGCAAATGTTGAAGCCATTGCCCGTGATGCCGGCAAGAAGAAATACCTCTTCCTGATGAATCACGGCGCCAAGGCCGAGGAAGTCCGCGGCCTGCCTGAGAAATCCCGCGACCTCATTGCCGGAGCGGTCCTGCCCGCGCGTACCATTACCTTGCCGCCCTACGGCGTGGCGGTCCTGGAGCATCATTGACCATGAGCAACATCGATCCGCGTGAGTACATCCGGCAAGTGCGTGAACAAACGATCGACGGCTTTTGTGAATCGCTGCAGCAGTTGCGCAGTGAGCATGGAGCCATCGCCACCGAAATGCTGATTGAGTCTTCGCTGAAGCACGACGATGCATCGGTTCGGCCGATGCGAATCGATGCGCTGGTCGAGGCATCGCAGCAAGCGGTGATGATCAGCGGCGGCGAGGTCTCCGAGGGTGTGCCGGTGGGCGTTTTCGAGGTCGGCGGCCAGAGTGTGCGGCTTTATTCGTTTGCCTGGGACGCCTGCATCATCTGGTTCCGGCATGACAACTTTGCCGAACATCTCCTGCAAGACTGGACCGTCGCCGCCCTCGACGTGCAGAACGTGAACACGCCCGGCGCTGACGGTCTGCGTGGCGTTGTGCACTATGTGGGCGAGCCGCGCCGCGAGGCCGGCGGTTGGCTGCTCGAGATCGACTTCGGCTCGGCGCCGCTTGCGGTGTTTGACGGCCTGCTGCAGCGACTGATCGACCTGGGCGCCACGCGGCTGCAGGTTGGTTATTCCTCCACCGGTCTGTTGCCCGAAAACCTTGCCGCGCGTCTCGAGCGCGAAGAGCTCACGCCGGAGTCGTTTCATGATCTGATGCTGGAAGCGATCCGTTCGCTCGATACCGTTTCCCATGCCGAGATTAAAGAGGCGTGGCAGATCGATGTCCGCGGCAAGGGCGAGAAATCCGACAACCAGGTGTACCTCGGCAACGTCTGGCAGCGTATTCAGCGGGCGCCGGCGGAGGCCCGCGCACTCGAGGTCGGCCGCGTGCTTCGCATGCTGTGTGAGACCTCCAGTGCCGCAAAGGACCAAGCGCCCGACGACTTGGCCCAGCTTCGCCCGGTCTTGCGGCACGTTGAATTTTTGCAGCAGTTGTCGCAGCGCACCACCACGCCGATTCCCGTGGTCCAACGCCCGTTTGTCGCCGACATGCTGCTGCTGTGCGTCTGGGATCAACCCAACGGGATGCGGTTCACGCTGGCTGATGACGTCGCCGCGTTTGGCCTCAGTGCCGAGGCGGCCCTCGATCGCGCGTTGGCGAACTATCGCGCCGAACACCCCGAGCCCGAACTGCACGACGACGGTCCCGTCACCGTGGTCCGCACGCAAGACGCGTACGAATCGTCGCTGCTGCTTGATGACGACTTTTGGAACAAGCAATCCGCCACGGTATCGGGCACGATCGTCGCGGCCATTCCGGCTCGCGACATCCTGCTGTTCACCACCACCGAGCGGCCGAATGGCATCGCCTCGCTGCGTGCGGCGGTGGCGCGTATCATGCAGGCGGGCGATCACGTGATCAGCGATGCACTGCTGGTGCGGCGTGACGGCGGCTGGCAGGCTTTTGTCGATGACGCGCCGCCGGCGAAAAAGCCCTGGTTCAAGTTCTGGTAAACGCGAAGCGAACTGTGCATGGCCAAACGTAGAAAGTCTTCTCCTGCCGACGGCGGCGGCATCGGCACGATCCTGTTGCTGGCATTTTTCATCGGCTTGCTGATCGTTGGCGGCATCTGGCTGCTGAAGCAGAAGTTCGCGAAGGGTCCCGATACGCCAACCATTCCCACGCCGCCCGCGCAGCAGACACAATCGGGCGCGGCACTCAACACCGGCAGCATGACTTTCGGCGGCCAGCCGCGATCAACATCCGCCAAGTCGGCGTTCACCGTGCTGCAGAACACCGGTTACGTCGTGGGCTTTTCCGAAGATCGCCGCACGCCGCTGTGGTCGAGTTACCGCGTGTTCAAAACGCCGCCCGGGCCCGCACCAGAACGGCCCAAGGGCGACTTCCTCACCGACTTTCGCACGAAGATCCGCGTGACGCACCAGGACTACACCGGCTCGGGTTATGACCGTGGGCACATGGCGCCGAATTTCGCGATCGCCACGCGCTACGGCGTGCAGGCCCAGCGCGAGACGTTTTTCATGACCAACATCTGCCCGCAGGCGCCCGACCTCAACCAGAAGGTCTGGGAGAATCTCGAACGCGCCGAGATTGAATTCGCCAACAACAGTGAAGAAATCTGGGTGACTGCCGGCCCGATCTTCGCAGACATGCAGAGCCCGCCCGGTGTTGTGAAAAAGCTCCGTTCCGGTGTCAGTGTGCCGGTGGCGTTCTACAAGATCATCGTGGATGAACAGCACGCCCGCGGCGGCAAACCGCGGCTGTTTGCCGTGATCATGCCCCAGACCGTGAAGGGCACGGAGTCGCCGCGGCAGTTCACCCGCAGCGTCCGCGAGATCGAAGCCCAGACCGCCCTGGATTTCCTAAGCGAGCTCCCGCCGGATGTGCAGGCGGAGCTCGAGTCCAAAGCCTTTTCCATGTGGTCAACAAACTGAGAACCGTCGCCGAAATGCTGACCGGCGGTTTACAAAGCAACGCCTTATGCCTTATCGGTCGCGCCCATAATCGTGTGCGCCCCAATACTGAAAATTCATCCTTCTCATAAACCACCCTCCATATCTGCCCGAGAATGATGCGCAGAGGCAACTCGCCTCCCGGGGACGAAAATATGCGCAGCGCCGGCGCTCGGCCGCACCCATCTTCCTACGCCTTCACGATCGTCGAGGTTCTCGTCGTTGTGATTGTGCTTGGCATTGTCGCCATGGTGGCGGTGCCCTCGCTCACCCACGCGCGAGACACCTCGCGCCGCGCTGACTGCACCGGCAACCTCCGCCAGGTCGGCTTTGCCCTCGTCGGTTACGCCGCCATCTCCAGCGATGCCGTGCCGCTCGGTTACATCGGCGAGCAGAAGCAGTTCAACTATCTCCTCAACTTCAACGCTCACATGCCCAGCCAGGGCCACGTGACATACCCCACACTCGTCGGTGCGTTGTGGGTCAACCAACTCATCGTTGAGCCGCGAAGTTTCTACTGCCCCGCCAACACGATGCCGCAGCATGTTTTCCGCGGTGCCGGCGATTCGCTCACGCCCAACCCCTGGCCGCCGGCTCAGGCCGATCTGCTGCGTGATGCCCACACCACCGTCGGCTACGGCCTGCGCCCCGTGGTCAGTTGGCCCTTGCTGACGAGTTCGCAGTCAATGCCGCCCACGCCTGCCCACCTGCCGAGCCTCAAGACCCTGCGCGATACGGCGATCGCCTCGGACATCCTCGCCACGCCCGACCACATCGACCGCGCTCACGCCAACGGCATCAATGTCCTCTACGGCGACTTGGCCGCGAGCTTTGTTCCCCGCGAAAAGTTTGATGTCTATCACCTGCGCATCGCCAGCAACAGCTTCGACGATGACACGCTCGAGAAAAACAAACTGCTTCTCGACGACAGCGTGATTCCGCACAAAGGCGTCTGGCCAACGCTGGACCGGTGATGCCCGCGAGTTCCCCTTCCCCCGTCACAATCGTGATTATTCTTCAGCGCTAAGCACGTAGCCTTGTCCGTGCCGCGTGTGGATGAGTTTCTTTTCGAAATCTTTGTCGATCTTGTTCCGCAGATAGGCGATGTACACATCCACGACATTGGACGCGACTTCGTCCGAAGAGTCGTACAGGTGCTCCCAGATATCCGCACGCGAAACAACCTGCCCCTGGCGATGGGCGAGATACGTCAGCAGCGCATACTCGCGGGCTGACAACTTGATCTGCTTCTTCGCCCGCATCACCGACTTCTTCACCGTGTCGATGTGCAGGTCGCCGATGATCAACTCCGGCGTACGCTGGTCGTGCGCCCGGCGGATCAGCGCCCGCACGCGCGCCAGCAATTCATCCCACTCAAATGGCTTAACCACATAATCGTCCGCGCCGAGGTTCAACCCCTTCACCTTGTCCTCTAGCGAATCACGAGCGGTGAGACAAAGCACCGGCACGTTGATCTTGGCGCGGCGCAACTTCGGCAACAGCGTAAAGCCATCAGTCCCCGGCAGCATCATGTCCAGAATCATCAGGTCATATTCATGTGAACGCGCCATGTGCATCGCTTCGTCGCCGTTGAAGGTGAGATCGACGGCGTAGTTCTCTTCACGCAGGCCATCGGCGATGGACCGGGCGAGCGAGGGGTGATCTTCTGCAATCAAGATTCGCATGGGCCTGCCTCACTTCCGAAACAACCAACCAAGTAAGGCTCTAGTCTGACGCAATCAACCTATGCTCTGCAAGGGCGATAACAGGTTGTGGGGGTGACTCTCATCAGGTTTTAATGGCCTGCAACCCAATGCTGACAACCGCCTCAATGTGTAGTGAAGCCCCCACCTTACCGCCAGCGCGGGGGGCCGGGTCGTCACGCGTAAAACTACTGCCGTACGGCCCGCATGAGGTCGTCGATCAGCGTGTTCTGTGACACGGTGAGTACCTGGCCTTCAAGCGTGACCATCTGCACCTTGCCGGCCTCGTGCCAACCGGGCAGTGCCTCGAAGGTCAACGCCGTGTTGGCGTGCGACACATCCGTAATCAGGCGATTGGCCAGTGTGGTCTTGGGATCGCCCGTTTCGCGCCAGTCGTAGGATGAACCCACCGTAGCGAAAAGCTCTTTGTCAGACGGGCACTGGAAGGTGCTGCGGTGGATGTACCGGCGGAGGCAGTCTTCCCACTGGATGCCCATTTCAGCGGGGGCCGGCAGCCGCCCGAGGTTGTCGGTGGCATATTGGCGAAACGCCAAGGAAATGTTACGTAAGTTGCCCGAGCACATGGTGTTATACTTGGCGCGTTGGGCCTTGCTGACGGCCACGCCCATGAGGCCGATGAGCACGGTCGCCACTCCGACGGAGATGACCGCTTCCGTGGCTGAGTAGCCGCGTCGGCGCGACGACCCCCGGCGCAAAGGCTTATCGCCATGCGTTTTAAAGCCGGAAATCACACGCCGCCACAGGCCCATTAGGATCCTTGCGTCAGAGCAGTCCTGCACGGCACGCGCGCAGCGGAGCCTTCTCACAACTGTCTCATATTCTATTTACCCCAAGAATGATAAAAAAGCCACAAATTTCTGCAAACTCTGCGAGATTTTGCCTCCATACCGGGCATGGGTCCGATAGACGCCAGTGCTGCCCAAGGCCTTGTCCATCCCTGGTGAAATTACGTGCGTGCGAGTTGCAGCATGCAATCTCCGCCCTAATTGGGGCAACCGACCAATTGCAGTTTGCACGAGAAGTGCGAAAGTCGGTTTTTCTTCAGAATTACCATGCAGAATATACGGATAGGGGACGAATAGAAGACCAGCTAAGCCGCTATCGTGTCGTAGCCTGACACGGGTGTGCGGCCAAGCACGATTCATGTCCTGGCTGTTGATCTAACGTGAAGGGTTTCCGACATGGGGCGCAGTCGGCCTGCGCCCACATCGCGCCCGTGTTCTGCTTGTCGAAAGGTGTGTCCACATGCTCTGCGCCCAACCGTCCTGGTCCCGTCCTGACATTGAAGGCCTCATGTCGCTGTCCGCGACACTGACCGACCTCACAGGCGACCTAAAATCCTGCTCCCAAATCCCTGCTCATCTCGCGCGGTTCCTCGACCTCGAACCGCTTACCCTCGCGATCGTACGCCTCCAGCGGGCTCCGGGCGGCGTCATCACGCCCTCGCTCATTCTACACGCCTCCGCTGGGGGCATCGCGATTGGCGAAAATGCCGTCCACTTCCCAACGGCGCTCCTCGAGATCTACCGCAGCACGCGACCGCTGCCCGCCGGCGACGCTCTGCCGCTGCGCCCTGCCCCGGTTTATCTCGATGCCTCCCATGAACTGATCGAGACGGCGATCCGCGAACATCCCGCCTTCGGCCGCCAGGTGGTTGCCCTCAAAACCATCGACGCCGATCACCGCCTGATGCTGGTGGTGCACCGCCGGGGCGATCTGCCCAGCCAGCCCAATACCACGTTCGAATTGCTGACGCTGGCTGCCAACATGCTGGCACGCCTGCTTCGCGTGCCGCTCGAAACCTACACGCACCCCGAGGCGCTCGGCACGCCCTTCGACCGCCTGACCGACCGCGAATGGGTGGTGCTGCGCAGCCTCAACTCCGACGACGGCGAGAAGCAGCTGGCCGACCGCCTGTCACTCTCGCCGCACACGCTGCACTCGCATATCAAATCCATCTACCGCAAGGTTGGCGTGCAGGGCCGGCTCCCGCTGCTGCTGAAATACAATGCCGCATTGCGCGAGCTGCGCCTGGTGACACTGTTGCCGCAGCGGACCTTCGAGCACGCTGCTGTTACTGGCTGAAAATACCACCATTACTAGCCCGTCATGCACGGAGCGGGCACGCCAATGGATAACTCCAAAAAGGCGTGTCCGTCACAGCATGATTCCCTATGGGCGGTTTTACCCATACGGATGAGTTGCTCACCGCGCCCAGCATGCGCCCTTGCGAATGATCGGGCGCCAAGCCCAGCAATAGGCGAATTTACGTATGAAATCGTGAGAAAAATGTTGGACTTTCGTTTTTCTCACGGCCTATAGTTTTGCGTCGAAGGTCGAGGCCCCACACTCCCTTCGACAAAGTTCCTTCCTTCTCCCCCACGAAAGCCGGTGGTCGTCTCCCACGCGATCACCGGCTTCATTATTTTTGCGAAATGTGTAGCTTCTGACGGAGACTCCAAGATCGGCGTCCGATCGCGTTGCCGGCCTCCTCTCGTCAGTTTCCGCGCGATCCCGGACCAAGCAGCGACTCGCGGCGGTAGTCCGCATTCGTGCGGGTGCCAAGATTCCAGCGATGGTCGTACATGCCGGACTGGAGCAGGCGCAGTTCGCGCGTGCGCTGGCGGCGGCCTGTGGGCTCTGCACGCTGCACAACCGCCGCGAGCAGCCAGTCGGTGTGCAGTGCTGCGTCCCAGGAACCAAACTCCTGGATGTTCACCGGCTCATTCTCATTCATCTCGACAATCAAGATGCTGCGTTCCTGGGCAAAAGGTGACGGTCGCAGCGCCATCCGCACGGTGATCTGCGGCGGCGTATCGGGCCAAAGTTTTGCCGTCGTGCCTTCGTATAGCTTCGCGACTTCTGCCGGCGTCAGAAACGCGATGAGATTGCGGGTGTTCTTCTGTGCATCGGTGAGCGACTCAAACGCCACGGGTGTGAACTTATCGCTGCCGAAGGACATGTCCCAATCGGCCGCCATCTCCGCGGATTTCTTCAGACGCAGGCGCGTTGCGGCGTCGTCGCCACCGCCATAGACAAAGACAAACGGCTCGCTGAAGACATCCCACATCGGGCCCGAGAGCCCCGGGCGCTTCACGGCGTTGTCTGCCACCAGGGGCTTCTCGAGCAGGCCGATACGTTGGCCTGCTCGGGTGTTGGAGAATCGCAGCGTAGCACTCGCTCGCCCTTGGGCCAGTTCAACCACCTGGCCATTGGCCGTGATGTTCTCGACTGGCCCCGGTGGTGTAAAAGTGGCTGCGGCAATGTTGAGCGCCTTTACCGTGAGCGTCTTCGTATTGGGGTTGTAGTTGGCCTCGACGCTGCCGACCGCGGCGTATTCCTGCAACTCATGCACCGTCACCCAGCGGTTGGTATTGAAGCGGAGATTGGTGAGGCGATGTTTCACCGTCAGCGGTTTGGAGTCGAGTTTGTGTTTGAGCAGCCATTCGCGCGTGCTGGCCCAGTCATAATCCGGCAGCGAGATGTTGTGCGTCGTGTTGAAGCCGCGCTCGACGACGGTACCGCCGGCCTCGCGAATGCCCGCCGCCAGCAGCAGCGCCCCGCCCGGCGGCGTCGTGTCGTCCTTCCAGCCAAAGACCATCTCCATCGGCGTGTTGCGCAGGTTCGGTAGAAACGTCCGCATGTCGGCACGCAGCGACAGATGCGCCGCCACGGCATCGGTCGTGAGCAACTGGAACGGATCAACAGCATCATCATTCAGTCCATACGTGCCATGCGAACTGCCCGCCGCAAACGTATCCGGCAGCAGCGCCGCCAGCTCCAGCGTCCCGCGCCCGCCCAGCGAAATCCCCTGCACATAGATGCGCGACGCATCGACGTTGTACTTTCTCTTCACATCCTCGATCACCCCGCGCACATCGTTGAGCGCCATGTGCCGAAACTCCTGATGTCTGAACGCCCCGGCATTGGCGATCAGCATCGGAAACTTCTCATAGCGCTGCCCCGCGGCCTCATCCGAAATAATATTGCGATAATCGCCACCGCTGCCGTGCAGCACGACGAGCAATGGCTGCGGCTGTTTCAGGTCAAGGGCGTGCGGGATGTACATTGTGTAAGGCTGCCGCCGCTCGAGTTGCGGATTCTCATAGCTGCGTAGCACGAAGCCGCGCATCTCCGCCAGCGGCATGCCGCCCAGCGCCCGCGGCAAATTCTCCCACCTCGGCTGCCAGCCCCAGATCGGCGGCTGCTCATTCACTTCATCCAGCCAAACCTTGACCTCATCCTGGTTCTGCTTGAGTGCGGCCACTTTGCTGCGCACGATGTCGAACCGCTGCTTGTGGGTTTTGACGACTTCCGCGCGCGTGATGCTCAGTGTGATCTCAGCGTTGCCATCAGGCCAATCGGTAAGAGCGATGGTCGCGTCCCCGCCAAAAAGCGGCGCTCGCCGCCGGGTTTGTGTTGCTGGTTGCGTGCTTTGCGTCGCCGGAGCCGTGGCGGGGCGAAACGGCGTGTCGAGCTTCACCTGCGTGGTAGCAACGCGATCGCCTTGCGATGCCGTGGCAACAAGCGTACACGCCGCATCATTCGCCAGCAGTTCATCCGAGGCGCTCGGCGGCGCTTCAACAAATACTTTGATGTCGTTCCGATGGACGTACTGCGGCCCGCGCAGGCGGAAATCCTTCAGCTCGCGCTGGCCGCCGATCTTCACCGCTTGTGTGGTGGGAGCGGGCGCCGTGGTTTGGCCAGTAACAACCGCCCCGGCAAGAGCCAGGATGCAGCCAATGGCAAGGGTTTGTTTATCCATGCGGCCATTATCAATTGATAATTTTCAATTGACAATTATCAATTGAAAATTGAGTCGCATCACACCGGTCGGCCCATCGCCCGCAGCCAGCGGTAATGCGCCGCCAACGCGCTGAAGAACGTCCGATGGTGGTGATACTTCAGCCCATATTCCACGCAGGTCTGCTCGACCACTTTCGATAGCTCGCCGTAATGCACGTGGCTGATCTTATGAAACAGGTGATGCTCGATCTGAAAGTTCAGCCCGCCCACAAACCACGTAAGCAGTTTGTTGTGACGCGAGAAGTCCGCGGTCGTCTGCACCTGGTGCTCGGCCCAGTCGGTCGGCAACTTGGCCCGGCCCGTCGCATGCTGCACCGGCACGGGAAAGGCCGCGCCTTCCACACAGTGCGCCAACTGAAACACCACGCTGAGCACCACGCCGCTGACGAACGCCGCGATGGCATACACGCCCAGCACCGCCCACCACGGATGCATCAGCAACGGAATGACAAACGCCATCGAGAAGAATGCAACCTTGCCGCTGATGAAGATCAGCAATTCCTTGCCCTTCGGCCGCGGAATCTTGTGGCCGCCGATGCGGCCGACAGCGATCTGGTAAAAGTCATCGACAAAGTGCCACTTGATGGCGAGAAAGCCGTAGAGGATCCAGAGATAAATCCCCTGGAAGCGGTGAAACCAGAAACGCTTCTGCTCGGGCGAGAGGCGGGCGAGGAAGCCGAGGTTAATGTCGTCATCTTCGCCGTGCACGTTGGTAAACGTGTGATGAATGGAGTTGTGTTTCCAGTCCCAGAGATAACTGCTGCCGCCCATGAGGTCGAGCGTCAGGGCCATCATCTTGTTGACGGCGTTGTACTTGGAGTACGCCCGGTGGCTGCCGTCATGCTGAATGTTGAAACCAATCGCTGCGAGGGCCAGCCCCATGACGATCGCAATCGGAATAATCAGCCACGGGCTCGTGATGAAAAACAGCAGAAGAAAATAACAGCCGAAGAACGTGGTGAGGATCGTGGCCGTTTTAAAGTACATGCCCGGCGCATCGCGTTTCGAGCGGCCAGTTTTTTCGAAGTGAGCGTCCACGCGCTTCCGCAACTCACGTATAAAGCGATCCGAACCAGAAAATTGGGGGCGTGCTGCCGTAGTGTCGCTCACCAAATGCACCTTACCAGAAAACCGCTGCCGGCCACCCCGCACCCCGGTGGTGCGCGAGTAATCAGCGAGTACCTTATTCTATCGGGTCAATCCACGAATGACGACCGCGTAGTAATGCCGTACCGAAAAAATGCGCTCATGCGCGTTCCCAGCGCCACAATCAACAATTCCTAACCTCTAGTGATCATTTTTCGAACTTGATCTGCCCAAAGAGCCCCGGCGAAATGGCCGCTTCCAGCGCCATGTCGGTGATGGACTCCGTGTTGGGGTTTGACCAGTACCAGCGTTGCTCAACGGCATTGCCCGTCGCGTCAGCACCGAGAATGCCCAGATCCGCCCGCAACGTCGCGCCGGCAGGATTCTTAATGCCCAGCGCCGCCAGCGCGACCACCGCCTCCGCCGTAAACGCCTGAGCGCCCTTGGCGCCCGGCGCATCTGCCTTCACCTGCACCTGCACAGCATCCGCCGGCAGCACCGTCACCTTCGCCACACGCGTCAGCGCCACCGGCGACGCGTATTCCTTGTGCTTCTCCTCCGGCACGCCGCTGTTGAGGTAGTCAAACAGCACCGCTACCCAGCCGCCCTTGTGCGGCGCAAGAAGCAACCGCTTGTCCCCTTCGGCCAGGTCATCGCCACCCGCCTGCGGATTGCTGCGAAACGCGAACTCCAGGCAGAAACCATTCTTGAAGATAAACGCCGGATCCTGCGAAGAGTTTTTCAGCACCGCCGTGCCGGCAAACGCGAGCTGCAATTCCTTGTCCGTAAACGCCGCCGCGGCAAACGCGTCGGCCGCGCCTTCTTCCGCACGCATCTTCTGCAGCCCCTTGGTACCGCCCCAATCCGCCAGATCGCCATCGATCTTCACGTTCTGCGCCCGCTTGGCCGTGAACGTGCGCTTGTCCTTCGCCGCCGCAGCGCGGGCGATAACGGCGTTCTCCAACTTCTCGCGCAGCTTCGCATTCTCTGCCTGCGCCGCCGGCGACAACTTCACCGACTGCGACGACACCTTGAAATCATCCAAACCATCAACCCGCGAAATCGCGTGATGCCCCTTGCCCACCACCACATAGTACTTGCCATTGTTGGCCTGCATGAACGACCCGAAGAACGTCTCCCAGTCCTGTTTGTTCTCCGTCACGTCCGTGCCGCGAACATTCGGCACGCCCGACCAGCCCCCCTTCGCGCCCGTAAAAATCGCGCCCACCGCGACGTTGTACTTCGTCGACCACAAAAACCACGGCCCGTTGTTGCCGTTCATGATCGCCACTTCGCCCACCGGCGACTTGGTCACCACCGACCCCGTGAAGCCCAGCGGGTTATCCATGATCAATCCCGCCACCGGCGGCACAAAGTCCGACGGTTTCGCCGTCACCGGTCCACCCACAATTTTCAGGTCGGGTCCCACGCGGTACGGTTGCCCTTCAATCGCCAGCGTGCCGTCAGCCGCTACCAGCGTCGCCCCGCCAAAGCTCCGCTTCGCCAGCGCCCCAATCTTCAAACCCGCCAGATACGTCGGCGCCAGCTCTTCATACTTGTACCGCTGAATGTTCTTGCTCTCATAGATCGGCACACCGCGATCGGTGATGCGCGACGGCGCCAGCCGCATCGACATCGTCCACAACGTCAGATCCCGGCCCGACCTGTTGCCCCAATACGCCGCGGAAAACAGCTTGTTGTCCGGCAAGTCAAAAAGTTCGACTTCTTCCACCTGCCAATTGCCGTCGCCGTTGCGATCGCACCAGATGAAACCCTTGTTCTTCAAGTTCTGCTTCAGCCAATGTGCCCGCCACGATTCTTTGCCCACCAGAAAGCGATTGTTGTTCGCGCCCGCGATCACCGCCGCCGGCCGCCACACATTGTTCTCCAGAATGTTGATGACCGCGCCGCCGCCCGGATCGCCCACGATATACGTGCGATTGTTCAGCACGATCGGCCGGCTCACGTACGTGTACGTAAAGCTGCTCGCATCCAGCGTCGGCGACATCGGGTCGTTGTAGCGATCGTTAAACGCCTGCAAAAACCACGTGCCCTTGTCGAAGTCCAGCCCGAACTGCATGCCACGGTAATAGAACCGCGTCAGCGTCGGATCCAGATGCCCACCGCCGCCATACTCCGGCGGTCCCCACATGTCTTGAATGTGCTTCCCATCTAATGTGAACTGCGCGATGCGCTTCGGATGATACGCCTCTTCCGCAATCCACAACGTGTTGTCCGGCCCGAAGCCCACCCCGGTGGGGCGGCTGATCACGCTCGGGTCATAGAGCCCGCGCTGATACGGCCCTTTGTTGCCAATGGTTGCAAGCGTCTTGCCCGCCGCATCATAGATAAACACGGCATTCCGGCCGAAATCGCCCACCACAATCTTGCCGTTCTTCGCCGCGATCGACTGCGCGTTCTTCAAATCCGAAACCAGCGGCGTGAGCGTGAGCTGATCGTTCTTCAGCGTCAGCCTAACCAGCGACGTCTCCGTGATGCCGTACAGATTCGCGCCGTCCGCGGCAATGCGCCGCAGCGGCAAATCCTGCTGCACCGACGAAAGCACCTTGCCCGCCGTGTCGCGCCGCTGCACCAAGTGCGTCGGCACCTTCGGCTGCGGATCAACCACCTGCAGCAACATCACATCGCCGCAAGCCGCCCGCAGCGGGTCTTCCGCCAACTTCACCGGACCGCGCCCCGGCGCAATGCCCGACGTGATCTTCAGCCGCAACGCCGCCGTCTTGATGCGCGCATCAAACTCGATCTGCCAGTCGTTGGCATTCGCATAACTCGTCGCCGGCCCGTGCGACTTCGTGGTGGGGGCGCTCACCTTCTTCACCAGTTGCCATTGATCATCGCGCGCCGAAGCAATCGCAGCATTCTCATCAAGCGCATAGATTTCGAACTGCGTGTTCGCAAAATTCAGCAGCGACAAGCCATCAAACTGCTGCGCCTTCCCCAGATCCAGCGTGACCGTCAGCGGCGCAACATCCGTGATCGGCAACTCCGTCCGCACATCCCAGCCCGCCGCAACGCCGCGCGCCTTGGTGATGCGGTTCGCTTCCGGCGTCTGCGCCACTTCATCTGGCAGCATCACGCGAATGTCCGCCGCAACGCGCGCCACTCTGATCGGCTGCAGCCGCGCCATCGCCAGCCGCCCCAGCTTCTTACTCGCATCCTCCGCCGCAAACTTCATGAACACCGCGCTCGTCGTGAAGTCCGCCTGTGGTGCTGTCACCACATCCACGTGGCGCTTCGCATCAGGTTTGCCCAGCAACACCCAATCCGCATGCAGCGGTGCATCCGGCGTCAGCTTGTGCTTCGCCGCGTCATAAGCAACGCCCGGCTTCAGCGCAAAAATCTCCGCATCGCGCGTGTTCTCAACCTTCTCATACAACACCGCGCCCACCGGCTGCGGCTGCGTAAACACGCTCAGCACGTGCGCGTCCTTGCCAAACGCCGGCGGCACAAAGCCCGTCTGAAAGTGCCCACCCTGTGTGAACACGTTCGAAATCATCGCCTGCGCGCCGATCTGCCACTCCGGCGCCTTGTTGCCCTGCGCCGTCGGCGTCGACTTCGCCCAATCAATATTCACCTTGCCGCGCGCAAACGGATTCTTATCCGCCGCCGCATTCTTCAGCACCATCAACAACTGATCGTTGTGCGCTGTAAACGTCACCACCTGGTCCGGCGCCGTGTCGAACAACCGCGTCACTTTGAACGTCTCCGGATCCACGCTGTAAGTCTTCGCGTTGCCACGCGTGATGATGAACAGCTGCTTGCCGTCCGTGCTCATCTGGCCCGGGCCGGTCCAGCCTTCAATCTGTATCCCCCAAAGCTTCTCCCCCTTCGCCGTGGTCGCAATCACATTGTGGCCATGCTCCACAAGCGCCGACCCCAGGAAAAGTTTGTCACCCACCGCACACACCGTGTTCGGCCCCGTGTGGTCGCCCAGGTTCCCGCCCTGTCGCGCTGCATCCCCTTCACCAATCCGCCCCGTCAGCCACGCCGGATTCCCCGACGACCCCACCGCCATCTCATAAATCGCCCGAATGCCCGGATGCGTGATCGTGTGCAGCGTCAGCTCCGTATTCTCCGGCAACAGGTTGCCCCACAGATCCAACCCATCAAACGGAATCTCATACTCCCCCGCACGCACCGGCACCGCCTGCGCCAGCACCCGCACCGTCTGGCCGTTCTTGTCCTGCAGCACAAACGTCGCCTGCCCGTCGTGCGGAATTTTCACCGGTATCCGCTGCGCCCCGCGCAACGAAGACGCCGGCGAAGGCTTGGCCGTCTGACCAGCCAGCGGCAAAACCGACCAACCTGTGACCGCAAGTGCCACCGCCAAAGCGAGCGCATGTCTCATCGTAACCACCAGCCCAAAACACCAACTGTCAAAACCTGCTACCCTTTGACACTAACGACGATACCCGATGCTCCATTGTTCGTGAAATTGCCGCGATGTTCCAAGAATGACGCCAACCGCTATCCATATTGAGGTACAGCGCAGCAATTCCGCGTAGAATGCTGCCCATGTCCAAACACTCACCATCGCATTTCGCACTGCTCGCCTGCACCCTCGCACTGGCTTCCTGCCAATACGACCCCTACGCCCATCTCTACACCACCACCAAGCCCACCGAGGCCGATGTCGTCGGCACCTACACCTTCGCCCATCACACCATGCCCGTCACGCTCGCTTGCCGCGGCACCATCGAACTCCGCGCCGACGGCACCTACGACCTCCGCGATGTCCAATCCTGGACCGCCACCACGCCCGGCAACTTCGGCCCCGACAAAACCATCACCCAGCAAGGCAAGTGGCGCATCGAGTCCGTCGGCACCATCGGCGGCGACGGCCCCAACAAAACCGCCTGGGGCATCCTGCTCGATCCGCCCCTCGACCCCGACAGCTCCTTCCACCTCCTCAACCCCAAGCCCCCCTACACCCTCCAAGCCAGCTACGGCGACCCCGACGGCGGCTACATGATGCGCTTCGAACGAAAGTAGAAATGAGAGCCGAGCGGCTCCGCCGCCGGTATCGTGCAGTAACGGCAACCTGCTCGCCCGCAAGGCGTACTCGCACCTGACCGGCGGCGGAGCCGCTCGGCTCTCGGCCGCACCTTTGGCGCGGCTTGCAATAATTTCAATCTCCCCGATAATTCGCGGTTCTATTGTGCGGGGTGCTCACGGAAGCGCTGGCGGTCAGATCGTCAGCGCGTGCGGACAGCCTTTGAGCGGGCTGCCCGAGGGTGGGCGCTTCGGTTTTTTGTCCGACTTGGGACGGAACTATGGATTTTGCCCTCTTGGCTGCGACAGCGCTGGGCGCTGTGGCGCTCTATCTAATGTTACCGCGCGAAAAAGCGCCGCTGGTGAAGCTCGGCGGTCTGCTGGGCGTCATGAGCCTCGCCGGTCTCCTGCTTTACCTCGTCCGCACCGTCGCGGCTTCGGGTGCAACTGGCGCTGGCCCCTCGCCCTACTTCTACGCCTTCGCGGTCATCATGATTGCCAGCGCCGTCGGCGTCGTCGCCCAGCCCAAACCCGTCTACGCCGCCCTCTACTTCGTGCTCTTAACTCTCGCTGGCGCAGGCATTTTCGTGCTTCTGCTCGCGGAGTTCATGGCCGTCGTCCTCATCATTATCTACGGCGGCGCCATCCTCGTAACCTACGTCTTCGTCATCATGTTGGCCAGCCAGGCCAGCAGCGGCGGCGTGCCCGGCGCTGAAAACAAGGCCGCCGTTTACGACCGTCGCGCCAGCGAGCCCTTCGTGGCTGTGCTCGTCAGCTTCGTCCTCCTCGGCGTGGTGCTCCAGGTGCTCTACCCCGTCGACGGTGCCAGCATCGCCAAGTCCCAGGCCACCGTTCGTCCCGACTCCTGGATGAGCGCCAGCCTCGGCGTGGCCATTCCCGAAGGCGTCACGCCCGCAACCATGCCCGCCACCCAACCCACGAACATCCAGATGCTTGGCACCAGCCTCTACGGCCAATACGCCCTCTCGCTCGAACTCGCCGGCGTGCTCCTCACGATCGCCCTCATCGGCGCCGTGGTCATCGCCCGCAAGAACGTCTCGGTAGATGCACCGGTCGGCACAGGAAAACTGCCATCGGAATAGTGAATCGTGAAGATTGAATGGTGAAGGTTTCACTATTCACTAGTCACCATTCACACTTTAAGGTGTTGCATGAGCCAAATCGAACTCTATCACTACCTCGCACTGGGCGCGATCCTCTTCGCGATCGGCATCGTCGGCTTCCTCTCGCGCCGCAACCTCATCATGATGTTTCTCAGCACCGAGATCATGTTCCAGGGCGTGGCCATCAACCTCATCGCCTTCTCGCTGTTTCACATGAACCCGTCGGGTCAGAGCTTCGTGATCTTCGTCCTGACCATCGCCGCCGCCGAAGCCTCGCTGGCCCTCGGCCTCGTCGTCATGCTCTTCCGCCGGCGCGAAACCCTCAACGTCGATGAATGGTCGGAAATGCAAGGCTGATATACGTTTCCAGCGGCCAGCGCTCGGTTTCACACCCGAAACTGCCGCGGCCCATAGCGTGGAAACCCTGAACCGGAAACCGGAAACTGGACGTCAGAAATGGTTGAATTTGCAGCAAAATACCCCTGGCTGATCCCCGCGATGCCGCTGTTCGCAGCGCTCTTCATCGGGTTGTTCGGCAAAAAGCTCAAAGGAGCCGCGGCGATCCCCGCCATCCTGGCCATGCTCGTCTCGGCCACCCTGGCCCTCGCCCTCCTCTTTGGCATCAGCAACGAAACCATCCGCCCCATCAAAGACCTCATGGTCTTCCACTGGTTCTCCGCCGGCACCTTTAATGTCAACGTCGGCATCACCGTCGATTACCTCACCGCCATCTACCTCTCCTTCATCACCGTCATCGGCACGCTCATCTTCATCTACGCCAGCAACTACATGAAGGGCGACTACGGCTACTGGCGCTTCTTCGCTTACCTCTCCATCTTCGTCTTCTTCATGTGCGTCCTTGTGATGGGCAACAACCTCATCATGCTTTATCTGGGCTGGGAAGGCGTCGGTCTCGCCAGCTACCTCCTCATCGGCTATTACTACCCCCGTCCCAGCGCCGTTGCCGCCGCCAAAAAGGCCTTCATCACCAACCGCGTCGGCGACTTCGGCCTCGCCATCGGCATCTTCATCATCTACCTCGTCACTGGACAGGTCGAATACACCAAGATCTTCGATTTCCTCCAGGGCTCGCTCAATGCCGACACCGTCAAAGCTTGGCAAACCGCCATCTACATCCTGCCCTTCTGCCTGATGCTCGGCGCCTTCGGCAAGTCCGCCCAGTTCCCCCTCCATGTCTGGTTGCCCGACGCCATGGAAGGCCCGACCCCCGTGTCGGCCCTCATCCACGCCGCCACGATGGTCACCGCCGGCATCTACCTCATCGCCCGCATGATGCCCGTGTTCCACACCGACGCGCTATTCGTGGTCGCCTGCGTCGGCGGCTTCACGGCCTTCCTCGCCGCCACCATCGCCTGCTGCCAATATGACCTCAAAAAGATTTGGGCCTACTCCACCCTCTCCCAGCTTGGCTACATGTTCCTCGGCCTCGGCGTCTTCGCGGCCGATTCCGCCGTCTTCCACGTCTTCACCCACGCCTGGTTCAAAGCCTTGCTCTTCTTGAGCGCCGGCTCGGTGATGCACGCCATGGGCGGCGAACTCGACATCCGCAAGATGTCCGGCGTTCGCAAAGTCATGCCCATCACCATGTTCACCATGCTCATTGGCTGCTTGGCCCTCGCCGGCGTCCCCGGCCTCGCCGGCTTCTTCTCCAAGGACGAAATCATCTACGCCGCGTTCAAATACCCCGGCCCGTGGGGCGCTGTCTTCGGCATCGCTGCCCTCGTGGTCGCCCTCATGACCGCCTACTACACCTTCCGCCTCTTCTTCCGCGTCTTCATGGGACCGACCGAACTGCCCGCCACTGCTGGCGGTCACGAGCCCTCGCCCTTCGCCCTCGCGGACGACCATGGCCACGGCCACGACGACCACCATGCGCACGATGCGCACGGCCATACTCAGCACTCAGCACTCAGTCCTCAGCACTCGCGCCTTGACGGCTCGCCCGTCCTCTGGCTGCCGCTGCTCATTCTGTGCATCGGTGCTGTCGGCGCTGGTTACCTTGGCCTCTTCGGCGGCCATCATGAAGCCGGCCACGAAGCCCACGGCGGCTGGTTCCACCACTTCCTCGGCGGCACGCTCGGTACGCTCCATCCGCCCGAAGGCGCTCCCATGATCAAGGTCGGCCACGGCGCCATGATGATCATCAGCGGCATCATCGCCGTCATCGGTATCTCCCTCGCCGCCTACTTCCACTGGATCAACCGCCACGCCACCGAGATCCTCGCGGCCAACCTCAAGGGCCTCGTCGCCTTCCTCTACAACAAGTGGTACTTCGACGAAATCTACAACGCCCTGATCATCAAGCCGCTCTGGGTGCTGGGTCACATTTTCTTCGTCATCGATCGCTTCGTCGTGGACGGGGCGGTATTCGTGGTGGGCTTCTTGCCGCAGTTGGCGGGCTACTCGCTCAAGCCGACGCAGCGGGGCCTCCTGCAGCGTTACGCCGTGGGCATGGTGGCGGGCGTCGCCGCCGTCATCGTCGGCGTGCTGTGGCTCATCCGCAGCTAAATGAGCCACGGATAAGGCACAGATCAACACAGATAAACACCGTGAATGAACTCTGTGTTCATCTGTGTCTCATCTGTGGCAAGAACTAGACTGAGAACGCTATGAACCAATCTTTACTGATACCGATTCTTGTGCTGCTGCCGATCATCGGCGCGTTGGTGACGCTGCTGGCGACGCCAAAGGGCAACCAGAAGCTCGCTGGGCCGATCAGCCTCATCGCGTCGCTCGTGCCCCTCGCCGCCGTGGTCTGCATGGTCTGGCGCTTCCCCGGTATCGTCACTGGCAAACTCGACGCCGCCTGCCACTACAACTTCGTCATCGACTGGGTCCCCCAGTTCGGAATCCGCTTCAGCATGGGCGCTGACACCATCTCCCTCTGGCTCGTCGTCCTCACCGGCATCCTCACCCCGCTCGCCATCCTCGGCAGCTTCAACTACATCAAAGAACGCCAACGCGAATTCTACGCCTGGCTCCTCGTCCTCCACGCCGGCATGCTCGGCGTCTTCTGTGCCAAAGACATCCTCCTGTTCTACCTCTTCTTCGAGTTCACCCTCATCCCCATGTTCTTCATCATTGGCATCTGGGGCGGCACCGAACGCCGCAAGGCCGCCGGCAAATTCTTCCTCTTCACCTTCGCCGGCTCCGTGCTCACCCTCGCCTCACTGCTCTACCTCGCGTTCATCTTCACCAACGGCTACAGCGCCGTGGTTGATGGCAAAACCATCGAATACGTCAAGGCCTCCGGCCTCGTCAGCTTCGCCTTCGAAGACCTCTACAAAGTCGGCGCGGCCCTCCCGCTCCACCTCCAGGTCATCCTCTTCCTCGGCCTCATGGCGGGCTTCTCGGTCAAGGTCCCCCTCTTCCCCGTCCACACCTGGTTGCCCCTCGCCCACACCGAAGCCCCCACCGCTGGCTCCGTCATCCTCGCCGGCGTGCTGCTCAAGCTCGGCACCTACGGCATCCTCCGCTTCGCACTCCCCATGCTCCCCGCCGCCAGCTACCAGCTCGCCCCCTACATCGCCGTCATCTGCATCATCGGCATCATCTACGGCGCGCTCGTCTCCTGGGTCCAGGGCGATATGAAAAAACTCATCGCCTACTCCTCTGTCTCCCACCTCGGCTTCTGCGTCCTCGGCATGTTCGCCCTCAACCGCGAAGGCATCACCGGCAGCGTCCTCTACATGATCAACCACGGCCTTTCCACCGGCGCCCTCTTCTTCGTCGTCGGCATGATCTACGAACGCTACCACACCCGCGACATGAACCAGATCTCCGGCCTCGTTCGCCGCGTGCCCGCACTCGGCTTCTTCGCCATCTTCTTCGTCATGAGCTCCGTCGCACTCCCCGGCCTCAATGGCTTCATCAGCGAGTTCCTCGTCCTCGTCGGCACCTTCGCCTCCGGCACCAAGCGCGACCTCGTCGTCGGCGAAGTCCTCGGCAACCTCGGCCCATGGTTCGCCGTGCCCGCCACCACCGGCGTCATTCTCGGCGCGGTCTACCTGCTCTACTGGGCCGGCCGTGTCATCTTCGGCCCGCTCAAAGAACCCGCCCACGAAGCCCACGGCGAGGAAGACACCCATGCTGCGGGCGGCCACCACACCGTCAAAGACCTCTCCCTGCGTGAATGGGTCGTCCTCACCCCTATCGCCATCCTCGTCGTCTTCCTCGGCGTCTATCCCAAGGTCATCACCGACAGCCTGCAGGCCCCAGTGACGCAACTCGCCAAGCAGATCCATGCTGATGCCCAAACAGAAATTGCCGTCGAACCGCCAAGCAAAAATGCCGCCGCGTTGAAATAACCCCGTTTCGAGTTTTGCGTTTTGCGTTTTGAGTTTTAATTCTGAGGTTTCCGTGGAACTTCACGTCAAATACCTGCTCCCCGAAATCATCCTGCTCGTAGCGGCCTCGCTCGCCACGCTGCTCGGTCTCTTCAAGAACGACAGCACGCGCAAGCTCGCCCAATGGGCCGCGCTCCTCGGCACCCTCGTCGCCGGCATCGTCAGCCTCGGCTACCTCAAGATCGGCGGCTCGCCCGTCCTCAACATCCTCCCCGTTGAATGGTTCACCAACGAAGTCGCCGACCTCGCCGGCGTCATGCCCCAGTTCGCTTACGTCACCACCCTCGCCTGCTTCATCGGTTTCCTCTCCACCCTCGCCGCCTGGAACATGCCCAGCAAGGCCGACCCCAACGTCGTCGATGACAACTACCGCGGCGAGTTCTACGGCATGATGCTCTTCTCGCTCATGGGCGTCGCCATGATCGGCAAAGTCAACGACCTCATCTGGCTCTTCGTCGTGCTCGAACTCGTCTCCATCCCCACCTACATCATGGTCGCCACCAGCCGCTCCCAGATCGTCGCCCAGGAAGCCGGCGTCAAGTACTTCTTCCTCGGCGCCCTCGCCGCGGCCATCTTCCTCTTCGGTTTCTCCTACATCTACGGCACCACCGGCGCTACCCGCTACGCCGACATCATCCGCTTCATCGGTGCTAACGGCCTCACGCCCCTCGCCGTCATCGGCCTCCTCATGGTCATCGTCGGCGTCGGCTACAAAATCGCCTCCGTGCCGCTGCACTTCTACGCCGCCGACGTCTACCAGGGCGCAGCCACACCCGTCACGGCCTTCCTGGCCTTCGCCCCCAAGGCCGCCGGCATCGTCGCCATCATCAGCATGCTCTCCCTGGTCAACTTCCAGTTCGCCGGCAGCAGCAGCAACACCGCCATCGGCGCCACCATCACCGTCATGGCCATCCTCACCATGACCGTCGGCAACGTTCTTGCTCTCCTCCAACGCAACATCAAACGCATCCTCGCTTATTCCTCCATCGCCCACTCCGGCTACATGCTCGTCGGCCTTGCGTCCGGCCTCGGTAAGCCCGGCGACCTCATCTCCAACGGCGTCAGCGCCGCCCTCTTCTACCTCGCCGCTTATGCCATCATGAACCTCGGCACCTTTGCCGTCCTCATCTACCTGCAAGGCAAGGCCGACGCCGCCGAAGACATCGATGACCTCGCCGGCGTTGCTAAGGAACACCCCGTCGCCGCCTTCGCACTGGCCATCTGCCTCTTCAGCCTCATCGGCATGCCGCTCACCATCGGCTTCTTCGGCAAGCTCTACATCATCCAGGCCGCCCTCGCCAACGGCCACACCATCCTCGCCATCATCACCGTCATCAACGCCGCCATCGCGGCCGCGTACTACCTCAAGATCATCGCCGCCATGTACCTCCGCGATGCCTGGAACCCCTTCACCGTGCGGCCCGTCTTCGCCATCAAAACCGCCGCCACGCTCTGCACCGTGCTCGTCCTCGTGTTCGGCGTGCTGCCCTCAGCCCTGCTGACTTTCGCCGGCTTCCCGGCCGACCCGGCCCGCCTCCCCGCCATCGAACAACCCAAAGAAACCAAGAAAAAAGCTGAAGCCGTGACGCCGGCTGAGACGCTGATAGTAAAGAATTAACCCGCCGCCGCGCGCAGCCGTTAAGAGTCGTGTTTCTCTTCGCGCCTTCGCGTCTTCGCGGTTAAAACTAGGTGCCCCATGCAACTCGCAAATCGTTTGAATGACATTGCCGAATCCATCACCCTCGCCGTGACCGCCAAGGCCAACGCCCTCAAGAAGGCCGGCGTCGACGTCATCTCCTATGGCGCTGGCGAACCCGACTTCGACACGCCAAGCTTCATCAAGGACGCCGCCATCAAGGCCCTCCAGGCCGGCAAAACCAAGTACGAGCCCACGCCTGGCACCATCGAGGCCCGCAAGGCCATCAGCGACAAACTCAAACGCGAAAACGCCCTCGACTACTCCCCCGAACAAACCATCATCAGCGTCGGCGGCAAGCACTCCCTCTACGTCGCCTTCATGGCCACCCTCAACCCCGGCGATGAAGTCATCATCCCCGCGCCCTACTGGGTCAGCTACCCCGAGATGGTCAAACTCGCCGGCGGCGTCCCCGTGATCATCAAGGGCGACCCCAAAAACAACTTCCGCATCAGCCCCGACCAGCTCGCCAAGGCCATCACGCCGAAGACCCGCATGGTCATCATCAACAGCCCAAGCAACCCCGGCGGCCACACCTACTCCCCCGAAGAACTCGCCGCCCTCGCCAAGGTCATCGCCCCGCACAAAGACATCTGGGTCTGCAGCGATGAAATCTACGAAAAACTCCTCTACGCCGGCCAGAAGACCATCAGCTGGGCCGCCCTCGACTGGGCCACGTGGAAAGACCGCACCATCACCTGCAACTGCCTCAGCAAAACCTTCGCCATGACCGGCTGGCGCATCGGTTACACCGCCGGCCCCAAGCCGCTGATCGATGCGATGAACAAACTCCAAAGCCAGATGACCAGCAACATCACCAGCTTCGTGATGCCCGCCATCGTCGAAGCCTACACCAACCCGCAGGCCGCGATCGAAGTCGAAAAGATGCGCGTCGAATTTGAAAAGCGCGGCGAGCATATCTGGAAGCGCCTCAACGCCATCCCCGGCCTCACCTGCGTCAAACCCACCGGCGCCTTCTACGTCTTCCCCAGCATCGCGGCATACCTCAACAAACCCCTGGGCGCGAAGAAGACCATCGCTACCGAAGCCGTCGCCTTCTCCACCGCCGTGCTGGAAGAAGCCCACGTCGCCCTCGTCCCCGGCAATGACTTCGGCTTCCCCGACCACGTCCGCCTCAGTTTCGCCACCAGCATGACCAACATCGACAAAGGCATCGACCGCCTGGAGAAGTTCCTCAAGGGTGCATAATAGCTCAGCCCCACGGCGGCAGCCTGGGGCTTTCGTGAACGGGCACGGCACCATCGGCACTTAAACAGATCGCGAGACCGATCATGAGTCTGCGTGAGCGCATCGCGGCGGTGTTGAGTGGGGAGGTGGGGGGATCGTGCATCGGCCGCGATGAAGTTGTCTCATTTTTCCCGACCTGTGGATTCCGCAACGAGCGTGGCCAATGGGTCGTGCCGATCCATGGCTGGTTGTATGAACCGGGCGAACAGTCGCGGCTGCGTCGCGCGGCGATCCGCCTGATTGAACGGACCCTCGATCTGCGGGCCGAAGGCAAAGACTTTCACGCCCTGCGGATCAAGACCACTGTCCGTCACCGGCTGGGGCTGCTGCTCGCCGACAATGAACGCTTCGAACGCGTGAAGATCACGCTGTGCGATGGCGTCCACATCATGGGGCGGTCGCATGCCAATGGCCACTTCGAGGGCGAAGTGATCGTCGCCGATGAGCGCCCGGCCGGCATGGTCGACTTCGCCGCCGTCGTCCGCAGCGGCGATCGCCGCACCTTCAGCGGCTGCTGCCACCTGCTCGAAGACCACGGCACCTCCGTCATCTCCGACATCGACGACACCATCAAAATCACCGGCGTGGGCGACCGCAGCGCGATGCTCAAGAACACCTTCATCGAAACCTTCGCCGATGTGCCTGGCATGGCCCAACTCTATGGCCGGCTCGCCCAGGCCCACGGCGCCGCCTTCCATTACGTCTCCGCCAGCCCGTGGTCGCTTTACCCGTTGCTCAGCGCCTTCGCCGTCAAGGCCGACTTCCCCCTCGGCAGTTGGCATCTCCGCAACCTGCGCCTCTGGGGCCGCGACCTGCGGCATCTGTTCACCAAGTCGGCTGCGGTAAAGAAGCCCGCCATCGAGAAGATTCTCCAAACCTACCCCCGCCGCAAGTTTGTTCTCGTCGGCGATGCCGGCGAACACGATGCCGCGATCTACACCGAGATGGCCCGGAAATACGCGCCACAGGTCCTGCGCATTCTCATTCGGCGCAACCGTGATGTGCCTGCGATCAAGGGTGTCGAGTATTTCGACTCGCCCGATCAGATCGTGGTGTGAACCGCCACAAAGGGATCGGGATAGGCCGTCAGCCACGCTTCGATGCGCAAATCCGCGCTCGGCTTGTCCTTGAGCAGCGCGACGATGTCGATTTTCTGGCCCGCAAGGTCGGGCGTCAGGTCGATGTACCATGTGGTGTTGCCGGCGGCATGCCTCACCGGACATTCAAACACGTTGGACTGGAACGACGGACTGCGCCGGTTGGCGCCGCGATAGCTGTTGTTGACCCGCAACGCAACCGAAGCACCCTCGATGCCATGCTGGCCGTGGATGGCGACCGCGAGATACGCGCCCGGCACGATTTCGTTGATGGTGGTGGTTGCGGCAAGGGCGTGCTTGAACGATGCCCCGCGCCAGCCGCCAAAGACGCCGAACAAATTCGTGGCACGCCAGCCGTGGCGGTCGAGCGCTTTGCCGCGGCAAAACGCGCAGGCCTCGCGCACCAGGTCGGGGCAACCGCGCATGCGGAGATAGCGCCACGGTTTGTCATCCGGAATGCGCCCGCTGATGTTGCTGTCGATGAAGAACTGGACGGGCCGCCACGTGCGCAGGTCATCCGACACCGAGCCGTGCAGTGTCTCGTGCCACTTCAGCGGCTGCATGAAGTATTCATCGCCGACTTCCAGCACAAAGTGGTCCAGCGTGATCGGCTTGCCGAAGTCGATGCGGAAGCCCGCGGCCCCGACACCCTCGCGGATGTTGTGGTGAGACCAGCGGCGGCAAGCCGCAAAACCCGTCTCCGGATCATCATCGAAAAGATTCTTGTCCCAAAGATGACGCTTGCGGAAGACCGGCTGATTGAAAAACGCATCACGCGCGGCAGCAACCTGCGGAATCTTCGTCGGACCCGAGCGCAGCAACTCGCGGACTTCAAGCGCGTTGTTGTCCGCGGCAAAGCAGGTGGCCTCAAACAGCGCCTCCGCATCAGCAGGAAGATCGATCGGGGCGAGCCCGACGACTTTGCGCTGCCAGGGATCTTTGAGTGGTGTGCCCGGGAAGATCACCGGGCCAGCACGGAGCATGGATCTGCCGTTGTTGTGAATGGTGACGGCAGCTTTGGTGCCGGGATTACCGAGGAGCTTGAGCTCAACCGGCTTGCCCGGAACGTGGCGGATGACATCGGCATCGCAGCCTTCAACCACCGGGAAGTCGGCGAGATCCTCAGTGGTGATCAACAGCAGCAAGGCGCGGGCGGCGGGGATCTCCACCGAAACCGTCCCGCCATGCTTCTGGGTGCCCAGCAGCCGCTCGTGCGGGTGAAGTTTGATCACGCGAACATCGCCGCTCGAAGTGAGTCCGATCGTGGCGTCCAGAGGAATCTGCACAACCCGCGGCGTAAAGCCGGGATTGCGCAGCGTCAGCAGACGCGTGGTGGCATTGCCGCGACTCACCGCGTGTGGGCCGAACTGTTCATTCGCCAGCTCAATGCCATTGACCAGGATATCGCGAAACCGCCGGTGCAGATTGAAGAATCGCGCCAGCTGCGGGAACTCCTCATCGCGCAGCAGCCACGGGTTGCCATAGAGTTCTGGCGCCAGGATCAGGCACCGCCCAAAGGCCTGAACGACCAGGTCGTCATGCCAGTAGTCCAGGCATGATGAGAGACAAACGCCGTGGTCCTCAGTCAGCCGGGCAAGCTTGGGCGTGTTGCCACGGTTGAGCGTGCAAACGCGGTTATGCAGGCCCGGAACGTTGTTGGCGATGTGCACATCGATATAGGTTTCAACGCCTTCCCACAGCCACGTCGTCGCGTGCGGCAAACCGGAGAAAAGCTCCAGGCGATGGTTAAGCAGGATCAGGTCGGGCGTGTAGTGCCGGCACTGGGTCATCATCGTGTTGAAGTGATGTTGCTTCTCTTCGCGCAGCTTGCCGCACACACCATCCATCTTGAAGAGCGCGAAGTTAAGGTCCTTGCAGAGGCCCACCATGAGGTCGATGCGATCCTTGGCGTCGGCATCGGTTTCGCCAAAGCCATCCGGCCCGCACCAGAGTCCGAGCCGGCAATCGAAAGTCTTGGCGAGATCCGCCAGCGGCGCAAACCCCTGCGGAAACTGCCGGCCGAAATGCTCCGTATCCGTCCGGCCATAGCCACCAGCGCCATCGATCGCCCCCGCATCAAACGCATAGATATCGAGCGTCATGCCGTACTCAGTATGGAGCCACCTGAAGAAGTTGAGGTTGGCCTCCGTCTGTGCCGCGGTCGCGCCTTCGTTGGTGTTATTGATCCACGAAAAGTACTGCGCCTTGGAAGGCGTCTTTTCGTCCGCGCCGGGGAAGATTTTTGTTTCGCTCATAATTCGTCCTCACTTTGAGCCGCGTAGCGTAGCAGGCCGCGCGGGGATTGGGTAATGGAGCGGGCAGTAGGAATCAGGGAGCAGGAAGTAGGAAGCAGGAATCGGGAACCCCATTTGTCGACACCACTGCACGGATGGGTAGAACTCCACCGCGCCAAAGTTCCAGTCCAAATCCCTCCCCGAAAAGAAAAGCGCCCACAAAGGGCGGCGCAATCGATTTACGCTTTTTCACGATTTCTTCATTGGCGCGCCGACATGGGTGGATAGAATGAATAGGCAGAACTACCGATTGATGGACGCTACCTATGCAAGCAGTTGCGGAACAGGCAGGAACACAGCAAGCCGTCGTTTACGTCGTGGACGATGATGCCCAGGTTCGCGCACTCCTCGCGCGCGTCCTCGAGGCCGCCAAATTCCGCGTCGTCGGCGTCCCCTCCGCTGAACAATTCCTCGCCGATTTCAAAGACAACGGCCCCGCCTGCGTCGTGCTCGACCTGAAACTCCCCGGCATGAACGGCGTCGAGCTGATCGAAACCATGCGCAAACGCCAGATCAACATCCCCGTGCTCATGATCTCCGCCCATGGCGATGTCCAATCTGCCGTCAAATCCATGAAACTCGGCGCTGTCGATTTCCTCGAAAAAACCGGCGATTACACCCTCGTTGTCCAGAATGTAAACGAAGCCATCGCCCGCGATATCAAGCGCCGGGCCCAAGGCGCCGAAACCGAAAAAGTACGCCAACGCTTCGAAGCCCTCACCCCGCGCGAACGTGAACTGCTGGACCTTTTGGCCGAGGGTCAATCCACAAAAATGATCGCCTCGCAGCTCAACATTTCAAATCGCACCGTCGATCACCACCGCGCCAATCTCATGTCCAAGACCAGCGCCGCCAACGTCGCGGACCTGATTCGCATGTGGATGATGGTGCGCGGTAAGTAAGCAATCACCCGCGGGCAGGCCGGCGAAGGGCGCCTCGCTTGTCCGCAATCTGCCGGCCAGCCTCGGCCAGCTTCGCCTGCTGATCCTTATCCAACACCGTATCAACGGCAGTAATGTACTTCTCAACCGCCGTGCTGCGCGCCGTCTGGATCTTCTCCAGGTATTCCATCGCAATCTCAACAACCTTGCGCGCCGCCGCCGCCTTGGCGTTGTCCTTGGTCGGGTCCCCCTCAATGTTGCGATACGCCTCCAAGGCCGCCAGCACCTTGTCCATCGCATCCACATCAAACAAGCCGCCGCGGACGTTCTCCTCAATGATCGTCAGCTCATCCATCATCGCCTGGCGGGCATCGCGCTCCACCTTCGCCTGGTCGCGGTTCAGCTCAGCCGCACGCAGCAAGCCCAGCGGCCGACGCTCCGCCGCGGCATACGCCGCATACGCCAAGGTCTGCTTATACGGATCCGAAATCCCCTCGACCTTGTCCCACGGCGTGCTGTAAAGCTGGTACTTCTCACGCCGGTTGTCCGGCCGAAACCGCACCGACGGCTTCATCTCCGGCGCCTTCGGATATTCCACAATCTCCAGCTTGCCATCATAAAACGCAAACACCGTGATCACCGGCGACTTCGCTTCGTCCGCCTTGTTCACCGCTGAGATCGGCCGGTTCGGATCAATCCCGATGCGCCGCGTCTCCACCCACGTGTTGATCGTCTTGTCCACCGTGGTCTGCGACGACCGGAAAAACAAAAAACCGGCAATGCCCAAAACGACCACGACAAAGCCGATTTCAATCTTCTTAACGGCATCTAGTTCGATATTCAGCATGAGGGGCTTCTGTAACTGGGTAATGATTCGTTTCGTAATAGTGACGTTGCCGCCGACCGCGATTTTTCACGTGCAACCGACAACTGGCCCGCAGTACAATCGTTATCGAACGACTGCCTGCATGCCCAGTAGATAAACGGAGCAAAGCCATGCGCGTTGCAACGAAAAGCAAAAAAGCGTCGCCGTTGAGCTTACTGGTCGAGCCCCTCGTGCTCAAGGCCGATAATTTGGCGCTGCCGAAGTGCCATATCGCCGTCGTACCCACCGCCGCGGGTGATTGCGGCATCTCCTGGCGCACCGTCAGCGACCCCCTCGCAGGACCCGCCGCCTTCGCTGAACGCACCGCGCGCGGCACAACACCCGTCGCCTTGCTGCGCCACATCGTAACCCCCGGGCTCTCCTCCGTGGCCCTCCGCAAACGCCTCCTCGACCTCGCCCCGGGCTGCGCCGAAACCTTCGCCGACCGCGCCGGACGCTTCCACCCCAGCACCGTGCCCCAATGGTTCGGCGAACTCGCCGGCTTCCTCCAGCACTACTACAGCGACGCCTTCCGCTGCCCCATCGTCGCCTGGCATGAAGATGTCTGGGCCTACTGGCAGCCCCACCTCGACCTCTCCCATATCCCGCCCTTCACCCTCCGCGTGCTCCGCCTCGTCGCCTCCATCCCCTCCGGCGAAGTCTGGACCTATGGCCGCATCGCCAAAGCCCTCAACAAGCCCAACGCCGCCCGCGCCGTCGGCGCCGCCCTCGCCAGCAACCCCTGGCCCGTCCTCGTGCCCTGCCACCGCGTGGTGGGGGCCAACGGCGCCATGACCGGCTTCTCCGCCCCCGGTGGTGTAAGCACCAAACGCGACATGCTCGCCCGCGAGAATGCCAACTTGTTCAGCGTGAAGTTTGACTAATCGCCGCAATTTGCCGATAAAACAGCATGGGGCGTATGGGGAAGGCTCTTTTCGCGAAGCGGTGGCACGTGGACAACGATCTTCTTATCCAGACCTACAAAGATGTAACCGTGGTGAGCTTCCAGAACATCTCCGTGCTGGATTCCGCCAACATTGAAGCGCTCGGCCGCTCGCTGCTCGACCTCGTCAACAAGCAGGACAACCGCAAGCTGGTCCTCGATTTCGCCAATGTCCGCTTCATGAGCAGCCAGGCCCTCGGCGTGCTGCTGCAACTCAAAAAGGCCATGGACACCGTGAAGGGCAAGGTCGTGATCGCGGGCATTCGTCCCGAGCTGCACAAGGTCTTCAAGATCACCAACCTGCACAAGCTGTTCGTCTTCCAGGACTCGCTCGACAAAGCCCTGCAGGACGAGTTCAACGTCTACATCCCCAAGAACTGAAGCGCCCTCCATCTCCCCCAGTCGCGCCCCGTCTAGCCGGCGGTTTCAACCGCCGCGTAAGGCTTGCGCGCTGAGTGCTGAGGATTGAGATCGCCCCCCAGCCCCGCGGCGGAAGCCCGGGGCCAATTGCAGGCTACTGACTGCTGGCTACTGGCTACTGGCTTCGCCGCCCCACTCCGACACCCCGACACTCGCCGTCTTCCGGCTACCGGCTTCTCCGCCCCACTCCGATACCCCGACACTCCGCCACCCCGATACTCGTCCGTCGGCCCAGCCGGCGGGGGGGTAAGGTTGCCAAGGATGCCAAAGAATGCCAACCCAAAATCGCGTATAAGTGCTGGTTTTGCAGGTGCTTGGTGTAACATTGCCAAGATTGCCAAGTTTTTTGCAGGCCTCCTGTTTTTGGCTCAGTTTTGGGTGATTTTCATTGTTTGCGACGCATGCGTTTCGTGTGTCGGGCCGTGGGGAGTTTTTAACCACAGAGCACACAGAGAACACAGAGGCACGGAGGCAAATTCTGGAGTCTGAATTGCACTTCTGGCATTTTCTTGACCACCAAGTGCACCGAGGCCACCAATGCGACGAATGAACGCCAATGGCTCAGGCGGCTTTGGCGACCGAGAGCTGTAACGCAGGCGTTCTCGCCTGCCTGTTCCAGCGTTTTGCGTCTCGGGTTTTGCGTTTTGCGTTTTCTATCCACAGAGGACACGGAGCACACGGAGGAAAATTCTGAATTCTGAAGTCTGAATTCTGAATTGGGAGTTCTGGCTTCTTCGTTGCCGTTTTGAGTTTTGAGTTTTACACATGTAGATACGTCCATTAAAAATGGACATCCTTGGGGGCATGGACGAACGTTTTCGCGGGGAGCCTCGGAGCGTTGTCCCGACAGGGCAACGCCGAAAGTGTTCATACCTGCGCATTTGCTCGCAGAAGCGCGTAGCAGGTGCCACGGATGAAGGCTCGGGCGCGGGGCTGGGCAGGTGGGCTGTGCCGGTGGCAAGGCCCAACGGGCCGGCACCTTGTGTAGCCGGCAGCGTAAGCTGCCGGAAAGTTCCACCCCCATCCCCCGCAAGGCCCGAAGGGCCGACACGTGGCCTAGCAGGCCTTGGGTTCAGACGGGCGGGGCCATCCACGTATGCCATGGCGTTGAGACCGTCCGTCGTTTTGCGTTGTGAGTTGGACACATGTAGATACGTCCATTAAAATGGACTTCCCACTCTTTGGCTTGTTTGATTGGCTTGGTGGCGGGGGTGGTTGAGGGTCGTGTTGGGCGGGTGGGGCTGGGGAACTAAGGCGGGCTTGTGCGCTGCTGGAGCGAATCACTGCAATCTCACGCGAGACCCAATGGGACCGACCCGCAGCCTGACCGGTCACTCCAATCACCCCAGTCGCGTAGAATCCATACGGGACTTGCAGGAGCACCCCTTCGTCAGTGGTTTGACAGTTTGTCCATTTGCTCTGTATGCCTATCTCGTTGGGCATGACGAAATGGCTGTCTTCACTTCTGGGTTTGGTAATATAGGTAATTTGTGGCCCCTAGATGAGTCGTTTTTTTGCGTGTGGGGGGGTATTGTCGCGTATTTTGCTTGACTTTTTCCTGTTATGGTGTCTACTGACTACTGAATTCACAAGAAATGGTCTGAACGATTGAGCGAAATATTCAAAGCGCTCGCACTATTATTGCGATAAATGCTATACTACCGTGTTTTCTAGTAAAGAAGGGTCGGCCGCATGAAGACTACATTTGAGTTAGAAGCGTTCATGACTGAGTTTATGAAGCATGCTCCCACTGCAGCGGCGATAAAGGAGAATTGCGCGCATGTTATCGCCCCTTTGAACTGTGCGCCGGATAAGCCAATTACTACTGCCGGAGTCGAAGAAGCTGCAAAGCAGCTTACGCTTGCCAGCTTTGGCACTATCAACGAGGTCTTGAAGGAAGCTTCTGTACGAACTGCCAGCTAAATCGCCGATTGGCAAAGGTTTCGCTGAAGACCAAGACGCCCGTTAGTCGGGCGTCTTGCATTTTTGCTTGGCTTGTTCGCATGTTGCGTAATGAGCGGTTAGCGTTATATTAGAGCGATTGCTTGCATATCATATGTTTGGAGTCTTCACCCATGTTTGACGGTTTTCTGGATCTCGATCTGGCTTCTGATACGGATGTGGGTTCGGCATTTGAACACGTCGCTCGGTTCTACTTTACTGTGGCACGCGAGCGCATGAATCTTGATTCGACCCTGGTCCCTCCGACCCCACCATTTTACCATCAAAGCATCCTGCATGAGACGTTGCTCCGTTTGAAAGAGGACTTGCTCCGGCACAACACCAAACCTAATGAATTCAAACAAGCAGGCTATCTCACCTTCTGGGTCCGCAAACTGAAACCCTTTCGTCACTATCCCATTTTTGGCCAAACATTTACAAATGAAGTATTGGGCTTGAAATTCGGACTTTCTACGGTGGCAGCAGTTCATCCCCACATAATCGCGAAGGTTTCAAAAAACAAGCGTCTATGGCAAGAGTGGCTTTATGATCTCAGATATCGCCCCGTTTCTGGTCATGAATTGACAAAGCAGTTCGAAATGCTGTCAATCATTTGATTACCGACATAGTCTGGAGATGAACTACGTCTGTAGGAATAGCGAGACGATAGGGCCTCGGAACGATGGCTTGAACTCGCCATTCGCTGTGTTAAGCTGCCGAGATTGACTTCCATTGGAGCAATCATGGCCAAGAGTCTTAGCACCCCGGTAG
>Ga0073934_10000722_pt1 | contig 89958 bp, 97 predicted proteins | sample LarsenN4metaG_FD_76834 | JGI IMG/M metagenome (GOLD analysis project Ga0073934, IMG submission 76834) | Hot spring sediment bacterial and archeal communities from British Columbia, Canada, to study Microbial Dark Matter (Phase II) - Larsen... ...
CACAGAGAGACACGGAGAAGTCACAAAGTTTCACAGAGGAATTTTTATCGCTTCTCTGCGTGTCTCTGTAAAGTCTCTGCGTAACTCTGTGTTCCTTTTTGGCTCTGGCTCGTCCAGGTTAGGGAGTTCCAAGATTTAAATCATCCAACAAATTTGATCTGCGTGATGCGTAAAACGTAACACGTAAGGATTTTTCGCTTAGAATCATCACGTATCACGTTTCACGGGCTTTGGTTAATTACTTTCTTGGAATTGCCTTATCTTACTTGTCCAAAGAATTGACCACCACTTCACCCTCTTTGAGAACCAATTTCACCTCGCGCAGGGCCGAAATATTCTCTAAGGGGTTCTGCGGGACGGCGATGAGATCAGCCAGCTTGCCAGGCTCAATCGTGCCCAGGCGGTCAGCCACGCCGCACATTTCTGCCGGGTTGCGGGTGGAGGCGATCAAGGCTTGAGCCGGCGAGAGACCAGCCTTGACCACCCACTCGATTTCGGGGATGGCTGTTTCGGCAATGGGGTTCAAATCTGCCCCGTTGACAATCTTCACCCCCGCTCTGACTGCCCGCTCAAAGGAGCGGCGGTGCAGCTCCGCCCCGGCCAGCGCCCGTTGGATAGAATATTCCGGCCATTCCCAGCGGCGCATGTAAGCTTCGTCTTGGGTCACTGACAACGTGGGGCAGTAATAGACGCCGTACTCGGCCATTAACTCGCAGGCTTCATGGTCCAATTCGTAGCCGTGTTCGATACAGTCCAGTCCGGCCCGCACCCCGATTTTAGCCGCTTCGGAGCAGCCGGTATGGGCGGTGATCTTCAAGCCCTTGTTGTGGGCCACCTCACAAGCCGCTTCCATCTCCGCCTCCGACATCTGGACTTCGTACATGCTCTCGCGCGAGCCGGCAATGCCGCCGGTAATAAAGAGTTTGAGCCAATCCACCCCCATTTTGATGCAGCGCCGGGCCGCCTTGCGAATTTCGTCCGGGCCGTCGGCCTCAATAAATTCTTGCAGGTAGAGGGTGTCAATTCTGCCGGTGGCCCCGTGCCCACCGGTTATGCGAATAGCCGGGCCGGTGCAGAACAGACGAGGACCGAACAGGCGCTTGTCGTCATAGCCCTTTTTCCACAGTCCGCTCGGCTGGCGATTGGCATACGTTTCCCGCAGGGCCACGTCAATAAAATTGGCCTCGGAAACTGCCCGCAGCGCCGTTACCCCAACTCGTAGGGCGGCGGAGGTGTTGCGGACGGCCAACAGGGTTCGCTCCGCTTCGGTGTGAAAGTAGGAAACTCGCTGCGGGTCGGGGATCATCAGGCTGGGGTGGCAATGGACATCCCACAGGCCGGGTAAGAGATAGGCGCCGCCCAGGTCAAGCGCATCTGCGCCGGGCGGCGGCTCGCCCGTCGGGTCAATCTTTTCAATCCGACCTTCATTAATAACAACCGTCGCCGCAAAAGGTTGCAGCGCGTCACCAACGCAGTCAATCACCGAACAGCGGGTCAGATAAAGTTTCATGGTCAACTCCTTTCTCAAGGAGAGGAGTATAGACCCGATTAAATCAACCAGTCAAAACGAGCAGTCAACTATGAGAGGGTCCGGGTGTCATGACGCCGGAACTAAAAGCAGCGCCGGAATGAGGCAGACCAGCGGCGCTACACAGATTACAATTGAGGCCATGACCAGGCCAATCACGGCCAGCACGGCGGTGTTCGCGCTTTTTTCCTGCTGCGCCAGTTGAGGCAAGACCTCCGGCAGGGGCGACGCGCCGGCTTTTGCAGTCAAGACCGCTTCGGGCCAGGTTTCGATTTGGTGGATCGAGAAGCGTTCCTCGCGCCCGTTATCAAAGGTAAGGTGCAGCACTTTAAAGTTGAACAGGCCGTACACCCCCGGCTCGACCCGGCTAAGGTTATACAGCGGCAGCGACATCTGGTAGCCAAAGCCGGCCTTGAAAATAAGCCGCTGATCGGTCAGCCACAGCTTGCCGTTGGAACTACCGCCCTTAAGCCCCCGCTGGTAGTAGCGAGTGGCCGGACTTTCTTTGATGATGGTTTCGCCGGGTAAAAATTCCGGCGTCATGCTGAGTCGCATAGTTGTTCCTCCCTGTTGTCAGTGATCAGTGACCAGTAATCAGTGATTACTGATTACTGATTACTGATTACTGTATCGTCACCCACCCGGTTCGATTTCGGTGACTTCGCCAAAGAAATCTACGTAGGCCAGATAGCGGCCTTCGGCCTGGTAGGTCTGCCAGCGCTCGTAGTCAAAAGCCTCCGTGTAACGCTGGCCTTCCTGGTCTACAAAATGGACCTCATACTTCTCGGTGCGCTGACCCACCCGCTCATTTTCGGCCAGAGTATATTCGGGCCAATGAGCGTTGTGATCCTGCCCCGAAGCTTTTTCGGTGCGGTCCAGCACCCACTTCTCGATTTCATAAGTGTACCAGGTTTGATAAACCGGCTCATCGCGATAAACCGGGTCCTGATAGGTTTCGTTGTGACATTCCTCTCTGTAGACAGGTCGAGTACACTGCTTATCCGTAAAAAAGCCGTTGCCCTTATCTATTTTGCCGCAGGTGTAGGTCTCAGTGCCGACCTGTTTATCCTCGCAGACTTCCCGCGTTTTGGTCTCGTAGTGGTCAACCACCTCATCATAATGGTGAATTTTCTGCTCCGAGGCGAGTTCCCGCCCGCCTGCCGGGATGGCCCAATCTCCTTCCTCAACCGTGCGATAAGCCTCGATGGGAATGGTCCGCTCCCAGGCGACGCCGGTCACAGTCAGCTCGACTTCATAGGTTTTGAAGCTGATGTAACTCATCACCCCGCACAACAACAACAGCACCGCCGCGACAGCGCCCAGGCAGCCCAGCAGTGGTTTCCATTTTGATTTGGGTTTGGGTTGGGCTTCAACCACCGGCTCCGGCCGGGTGTTGTCGCCATACTCAGGGGCTTGATCTTCTTCGTATTCGGTGACAAGTTGGGTAGGGGTGTCGGCGTCGCGGGGGGCGCTGCAATGCTGGCAGCTTGTCTGCCCAGCCCGATTTGATGAATCGCAATACTGGCAAATCCAATCGGCGTCGGCTTCCGCCAGCGTCAACAGTTTCTGGTCGGTCACTTCAACTTCGTTCTCGACCAGGTAAAATTTAACGCCTTCCGGGCGAGATCGCCCGCAGCCGGTACAGGTGGTGTGTCGTCCTAAAATTCCGGTCGTGCCGCAAAAGGTACAATCCCAGCGGCCTTCGCGAATAGCCATGTTCGATGCGCTCCTCGTGAAAATAGAGATTGGAGATTGGGGTTGATCTCTCATCTCGTTCAGGTGATTTACAGTCATGATTCTTCGGAATTTCGAGGGCAGTAGTGACGTGATACGTGATAAGTGAGCACTTTCATCACGCATCACGTATCACGTATCAGGTCCAAACCTCACTTAATTCTGAAGAACTGCAATTCTTATATTTTCAATTTAACTGAGGAGCGTCTTGAAATCGTTACAGAATTCGTTACTACGCGGATTGACCCGATTCTTCCGGCCCGACCGGGACGAAGCGGAACATGCCGTACTGGGCCTTGTACATATTAAAATCATCGGTCTGGCGGATAATTTGCCACATGCGGCTGGCCATAGCCTCCAGCGCCGGCCACCAGGCGGAATCGGCGGCCAGGTTGCGGAGTTCATGCGGGTCGGCGGCCAAATCGTATAACTCATCGTTGTCAAAACCGTTGAAGACGTATTTGAGCTGATCCTGCCACAAAACTCGCTGGGTGTAATAAAACCGCTGGCCGTGACATTCGGCAAAGGCTTCGGAAGGCCAGGGACCAGGCTCCGCTTGCAGCAGCGGCAGCAGCGAGCGGCCGTGGCATGGAAACTCCACCCCGGCGGTCAGTTGGGTCAGGGTTGGCCCCAAGTCCAGCGAGCTGACAATTGAATCAACGACCCGCCCCACCGGAACACCCGGCCCGCTGAGGACGAGCGGAATCCGGTAGGCTTCCTCAAAAGCGGGGATGCCTTTGAGAAAGAGCCGGTGCGCGCCGGTATAGTCGCCGTGATCCGAAGTAAAGACAATGAGGGTATTGTCGGCTTGACTTGTTTCGGCCAGCACAGCCAGCAGCCTTCCGACCAGATCATCCACCAGAGAGCAGTAGGCGTAGTAACAGGCAATAGCCTGGGCAAAGTGGGGCCAATCCAACTGCCGCCAGACCTGCTGGATGCGCCGGTAGATGGTGGGCCGGTCGGTCAGAGGGTCGTCAAAGCTGGCCGGGCGGGGGATGTCGGCCAGGTTGTAGCGTTCATAGTAGACAGCGGGCACAACGTAAGGGTCGTGTGGCGCTTCGGTGCTGAGGAATAGCGCCCAGGGACGAGCGGGATTTTGGGCGGCCTGGCGCAGAAAAGCGATGCCGTTCTGGTAAAGATGATATTCGGGGATGGATTCAAGCGGGTCGTCGCTGACGCCGCACAGCAGAAAATCTTTATAGCCCTTCTGCTGCACCGTCACCCGCCGGCGTAGGGGGCCGCCGCGCTCCACCAAGCCCTGAAGCCGGTGGTACTGCTCAATCTCGTAGCTTTCAAAACCAAAGTTTTCCAGGCGGTTGGTCCGCTCGATGTGCCACTTGCCCATGTAAGTGGTGTGATAGCCGGCCTGCTGCAAGGTGCGGCTCCAAAAAGGCAGGTTCGGTTTCAACTCAGCCCGGTAGGGTTCGACGGCGTGGGTCACATCCACCATGCCGTGACTGTGCGGCAGCAGCCCGGTCATCAGGCTGGCCCGGCTGGGCGAGCAGATGGGATTGGGCGCGTAGCAGCGGCTAAACCGGGTTCCACCCGCCGCCAATCGGTCCAGGTGCGGCATCTGGCAGGGGTTGTTTGGGTCGAGCGTGGCGGCTTGCTGCTGGTCGGTGATTAAGACAAGCAAATTGGGTGGGGTCATACGGCGGCAATGACTCCGGGGGCTTTATCGGCCAGGCGCTGCAACACCTCGATGCAGTAGATTAGCGCCCGCGGCAGGTGGAAGGGGTCTTTGACCGGCAGGGCGACGGTTTCGGTGAATTTGCGGCCCTGGCGGTCCAGTTTTTGGGTCCACTCCCCGTAGGGCGTGACCGGGTAGTGGCTGAAGGCATAGTTGTGGACCTTCGCAAACCAATCCAGGCACCAGTCTTCATGTGAGAGGTCATAAGCCAACAGCAGGGCGTACAGGGCCTCGGTGTGGGGCCACCAAATTTTCGAGTCGGCAAATTTCCACCAGGGCGTCCCCCCGGCAGCGTCAACGCTCAGCAACAGGCCGCCATATTCTTCATCCCAACCCAATTCGACGTGTCGTTTAATTGTCTTAATAGCCCATTCCGTATGGACGCCATCGCCTAATTTTTGGAAAAAGTGGATCATAAACCACATTGACTCAATGGCGTGGCCGGGCACAATGGCCCGTCCCTGGGGCGAGTCAATCAGCGAGCCGTCCAGGTTTACAAATTCATAAATCAGATTCCGGTTAGATCGCCGGCGGAAGACATTCATGATCTCCATTGCATGAATAAATGCAGCCTGGATGATTTCTTGGTTATTCAGAAAATGGCCCAACTCATCAAACACATGGGCAAAGATCATCGAAATACCGTGCGCTTTGACCCCGGCGGGCAGCGGGTAAGGTTCGGTGTGATAAGAGCCGGGGCGGGCCAGACGACGTTGAACGTTTTCATAAGTAGCCAGGGCCAGATCAATCGCTTCCGGGTCGCCGGTGGCGCGGGCAAATTCGGTCAGGCCGTAGATGGCAAAACCGTCGGCGTAGATGCTGGTCGCTCCCTGCAAAATCCGGCCCGCCTGGTTGACGCAAAACACCCACTGCCCCTGCTCATCCCGGCCATATTTTTTGGCAAAGTCGAAGATGTGCCGGGCCACGTCGAGCCATTCTTGTCTAGCCTCGATTTTATTGTATAAGGCAGAAAAGGTCCAAATGGCCCGTAGCTGCGACCACATGTATTTGTCCGTGCTGAGCACCTGCCCTTCATCGGAGATACAGGTCAGGATGCCGCCGTTGGGCCAATCAATGGCGTGAGCCAGCCAAAAGGGCACGACCCGTTCCAACAGTTCGGCCCGGTAAAGGGCCAACAAATCAACAAAGCGCGGGGTGATATGCATGAGGGCTTTCTTTCAATAGTCTATAGCAGGGTACAGCCTGAGTAGCGCGAAACTCGTCCTGAGCTTGTCGAAGGGCGAGTAGAGCGCGTATCGAAGAGGGCAATGAACACGCTGAGTCGGAGCAAACTACACCCTTCGATACGACCTGCGCTTCGCTTGGTCTACTCAGGGTGCTATCTCTAAATTAGCTTGGCAGCCTCGACCTCGGCTTCGGCCCAGGTTTTGCAGATTTTCTTGTGGATGACGCCGGTTTTGATGTGATCCAGCGACTCGGGCAGGGGGCCGTCCCACAGCAGGCAAATCTTCTTTTTCTCGGCAACTTCGTAGCGAGCCACAAAGTTCTGCATTTCGGGGTTGCCAAACTGGATGGCAGTGACGCCGGGAGTGTCGGTCATGTGCTCGTAAAACTGGTTGCCTTTGCCGCAGAAGTGGAGCAGCCCGCCCTGGGTGGTCTGGAAGGCTTCGGCATTGTAGGGTTTGACAAATTCCGCGTACATCCGGCCCGACATCATCACCGCCGAGTCGTCCGACATACGGCCGCCGCCCTGAATATGGTAGGAGAAGGAGTAACCCACCTCCATGGGTTCGTTCATCAACTGCTTGTGCCGGCGGATCACGGCCAGGTACAGGTCGGTGGAGAAGCGCAGCAGACGATGCACCAACTCCGGTTGATCGTTGACCAGGTAGTAAACATTCACTCCGGCGATGTTGACCGCCGTGTTGAACGGCCCCTGGGCGTCGGGGCAGCCAATGCGGACGGTCTGGCTGAGCTTGGGATAGGGGGCCAGCATCTCACGGAAGTAGGCTTCGGTTTCCCAAACCCGCGCCGCGACGCCGCTGTTCATATCGGGCAGGCCCCGCTCCAAGATAGCTTCAACCTCGGCGACGGTCTGGACCGCTTCAGCCCAGGGCATGTTATCCTGATCCTGCCAGTAGGGGCAGCCGACCATGCTGGCCAGCAGGATCAAGCCGTAATTGGCCCGGATGGTGTAGATACGATCATCTTTGAGCAGCGCGCCCTCGTAGGCGCGGGTCAACTCCGAGACCAGCATCTTGGCCGGGTCGCGATACGTTTCGCTGTAGGGGATGCGCAGCCAGCCGGGCGGAAAGTCGTGCTGGTGGTGGCCCCAATCATCGCGCACGGTAATGATGGTCGGCCGGCGGTCCACCCGTTCAAAACGCCAGGCCGCGGCCTGACGGGCCTCGGCGGCCTGCACGTGGGCCACGTCAATCAGCGCTTCCAGTTTTTCCAGATACGGTTCGGGGTTAAAATCAGATTTGATCATCCTGTCTCCCCATCCTTTTACCCGGCCCGATTTAAGCCGGCTGCTGCTCCTTCAATTCGGCCAGCAGTTGCTTGGCCAGCCGTACGCACGAACTGGCATCGGGGGCATAACCATCTGCGCCGACGACCTCGCAGTACTCCTGAGTCACCGGCGCGCCGCCGACCATAATTTTGACTTGATCCCGCAAGCCCGCTTCTTTGAAGGCTTCGATATTCTTTTTGAACATGGGCATGGTGGTGGTCAAAAAGGCGCTCATGCCCACGATTTGGGCCTTGTGCTCGATCACCGCTTCGATGTATTTTTCCGGCGGACAGTTGACCCCCAGATCCACCACCTTGAAGCCGGCCCCTTCCAGCATGATATTGCACAGATTCTTGCCGATATCGTGAATATCCCCTTTGACCGTGCCCATCACATAGGTCCCAATTTGGACATTGGCGTTGGACAGCAGCAGCGGTTTGAGGATGTCCATGGCCCCCTGCATGGCCCGCGCCGCAATCAACATTTCCGGCACAAAATACTCACCCTGTTCAAACAAACGGCCCACTTCTTCCAGGGCCGGGATGAGCGCGTCGAAGAGCAGGTTGAGCGGGTCCATGCCCAGCTCCAGTCCTTCCCGGGTCAGCGCTTTGACCGGCTCGGCGTTGCCATCGAGGGTGTTTTCGTACAATCCATCCAGTATTTCTTCCTGTCGACTCATAGCAACTGTGACTCCTCTTTAATTAACTGGCGCTAAGGCCGGCGCTGTCCAGGTTTGAGCGGCGGACAGCATAGCATCCAAACTGGCGGCGGGCGTGTCCGGCGACACGCCACCGCCCACCGAAAGAATCATCCCCCCGCCCGGCGCGGCCTTATCCAGGCAGGCTTTGGCGGATTCTGCCACCGCCTGGGGAGTTCCCCGCACGGCTATTTCCAGGGGGGGCACATTGCCCATCAAGGCCACGCGATGGCCCATTTGGGCTTTGACGGTGGCGATGTCGGCTTTGTGGGAAAAATTAAAAACATCAAAGTTGGCTTCGGCCAGGGCGGGGTAGAGATGGGCACAGGGGGTATCGTTGTGATAGATGCGGATGAGGCCCTCAAATTCATCAAAAATGCGGCGCAGGTGTGGTTCCACAAACTCATGGTAGTGGTTAACGGAGATCATGCCTACAATATCGTCCAGCAGCATAATCCCTTCCGGCTGGCGGATTTGCTTGAGTTGGGCGTGCAGCCAGCGAATAATGGTGGTGGTCAGGGTGTCCAAAAAGCGGCTGATTTCTTTGGGATGGGTAATCAGCCCGGTCATCAAATCGGAGATGCCCATGATCCAGCCGGCTGTGACCATGGGGCCGCGGGCCGCGACCATGTTGATGCCCAACCCTTCTGCTTGCAGCCGTTCTTCGGCGTGTTTGTACAGCCGCAGCACCAAGGGCATAAAACCATCCTCATAAGGGTCAGCGGCGGGCGCATCGGCCCAGAGGGCGATATCGGTGGTGACCGGCTCGATGGAGGGGGGACGATCCTCATGAAAGTGAATCCGCGCCCCAAAGGCCGACGGTTCGGCGGCCATGCCGTACTCCACCCAGAAGCCCGGTATCCAAACCGCTTCGGGAAAGCGGTCCAGCAAATCCTTGTGGATTTTTAACCACAGGTCCGGCAGCAAAAAGAAATCCAAGGTATGGACCCCGGCATATCCGGGCAGCCAGGGACTATCCACAATAAAAGCGACCGGAACCCGATCCGGTTCTTCCAGACGGGCGGCTTGTTTAAAGCGCTGCCAGGGTGTGGTCATGGTCTCGTTCCCCCTTGTTTTAAAGTGACCCTCATCATATTAACAATCCATTCAACATAGTTGGAAAAGGAAATTTGGATCTACTGAGACTCATCGGAACCATCCACCCCCAGACCGACTAGTTGCAGCTCGCGGGCGCGGTGACAACTGACGAAATGCTGCGGCGTAATTTCCTCCAGGAGCGGCGGGGCGGTGCGGCACTGGTCTATCACATGAGGACAACGTGGGTGGAAGTAGCAGCCGGACGGCGGATTGGCCGGGCTGGGAACCTCTCCTTTGAGCGGCGTCATCTGGGAGCGGATGCGCGGGTCGGCCACCGGCACCGCCGACAGCAGGGCCGCCGTGTAAGGATGGCGGGGGGCGTTAAAGATTTCCTCGGTCGGGGCCATCTCGACAATTTTGCCGACATACATCACCGCCACCCGGTCGCTGATGTGCTTGACCACGCTCAAATCGTGGGCCACAAACAGATAGGTCAAGTGGAGCTGCTGCTGCAACTCCAGCAGCAGGTTCAACACCTGGGCCTGCACCGATACGTCCAGCGCCGACACCGGCTCGTCGGCCACCACCAGGCGCGGGTGCAGGGCCAAAGCGCGGGCGATGACAATCCGCTGGCGCTGACCGCCGCTAAAGGCGTGAGGATAGCGGCGCATGTATTCGGGCCGCAGCCCGACCAGGCGCAGGATTTCGGCCACGCGCTCGGTGCGCTCGCGGCGATTGGTAATGCCGTTAACCAGCAGCGGCTCGCCAACAATGTCGAGCAGGGTCATACGCGGGTTGAGCGAGGCAAAGGGGTCCTGAAAAATCATCTGCATCTCACGCCGCAGCGGGCGCATCTCGGCGCGGGACAGAGCGGCGATGTCTACCTGGCGGCGGTCCTGAGTTTGGAAATGTATCTGACCGGCAGTCGGGTCAATGGCCCGCAGGATGCAGCGGGCAGTGGTGGTTTTGCCGCAGCCGCTTTCGCCGACCAGCCCCAGCGTTTCGCCCTCGTTGACGTAAAAGCTGACATCATCTACCGCGCGAACATAGCCGACGGTTTTTTTCAGAAAGCCCTTCCTGATGGGAAAATATTTTTTGAGGTTGTTGACTTCCAGAAGTTTCTGGCCGTTTGACGTTGTGTTCACTAAGATTACCTCAGTTCGGGCTGATTGGGCCGGAATTAGGGGATTAGGAGATTTTATGAGTTACACCGTTCAGAAATTTTTACCACAGATTACACAGATTTCACAAAGTACTTTTCATCCTTTTGTGTAATCCGTGAAATCTGTGGTTAATTTTTAGACAAAACGCTTCAACTGCGTAATACCTATTCTAATCTCCCAATCCCCTAATCCCGGCGAAATCTTTATATCTTTTCGACCACCGTGTGATACAAAAAGCAACTGACGGATTGCCGTTCATTGACCGGCTGTACTTCGGGTGTGCGCTGGTCGCACACGTCGGGCATAAAGTCGGGGCAGCGCGGGTAGAAAGGGCAGCCCGGCGGGCGGTTGAACGGGTGCGGAATCGAGCCTTCGATGGTGGGCAGTGGGGTGCGCGATGTAGCCCGAATGCTGGGAATGGATTTGAGCAGCGCCCGCGTGTAGGGATGTTTGGGCGCGTGAAAAATGTCGTCCACCGGCCCGGTTTCCATCACCCGGCCCAGGTACATGACCACCACGTAATCGGCAATCTGGGCAATCACGCCCAAATCGTGGGTAATGAAAATGATGGCCATGTTGTGCTGCTGCTGCAAGGCGCGGAGCAGATTGAGCACCTGGGCCTGGGTAGTCACATCAATGGCCGTCGTCGGCTCGTCGGCGATGAGTAGGCGAGGGTTGCATGACAGAGCCATGGCAATCATGGCCCGCTGGCGCAGCCCGCCGCTGAGTTCCCAGGAGTAGGCGTTGAGACGCTGCTCCGGGCTGGGCACGCCCACCTCGCGCAGCCGCTCGACGGCCATACGCTCGGCTTCTTTTTTGCCGACCGGCTGGTGCAGCAGAATCGTCTCGACAATCTGGTTGCCGATGGTGTGGACCGGGCTGAAGGAGGCCATCGGCTCCTGCGGGATCAGGGCAATCTCGCCCCCGCGAATCGAGCGCATTTGCTGGCCGTGCGCGTCCAACTCGACCAGATTGATGGCCTCGGCGCTGCCGCTGCCATTTCCATTGGCCTGCCGGCGCAGCAAAATCTCCCCGCCCACAATCCGGCCCGGCTTTTCGATAATCCGCAAAATAGATTTGATGGCCACGCTCTTGCCGCAGCCGCTTTCGCCGACAATGCCGACCACCTGGCCAGGGTGGACATCAAAGCTGACGCCATCCACCGCTTTGACCACGCCTTCGTCAAGGATAAAGTGGGTTTGCAGGTTGCGCACGGAGAGATAAGGTTGTTGAGATTCCATACTATCCCTTAATACTGGAGATTAGAGATTAGAGATTAGAGATTGGAGATTAGCGGAAGCGAAAGCCGAGTTCCCCATGTCATTCCGAGTGGAACGAGGAATCTCTCGAACCTATGCTAAAGAGTGACTCCGAGGAGATTTCTCGCTCCCCTTGCGGGTCGCTCGAAATGACATGTTTGGACTCAATTCTGGCAATAATTAATCTCTAATCTCCAATCTCTAACTATACGGGTCGGCGGCATCGCGCAGGCCATCGCCCAGGATGTTGAGCGAGAGAACGGTGATAATCACGGCCAGGCCGGGCAAAAGCAGCCAGGGGGCCAGGGCGATAGACTGCAAATTTTGGGCCTCTTGCAGCAGCACCCCCCAACTGATGGCCGGCGGGCGCAGCCCCAGGCCCAGAAAACTCAAAAAGGTTTCGTTGATAATCATAGCCGGAATAGCCAGGGTACTGACGGCGATGATGTGGCTGGTCATGGTCGGGACCAGGTGACGGAAGATAACGCGCCACTCGCTGCACCCGGCCAGCCGGGCGGCCACCACAAAATCCTCTTCGCGCAGGGACAGGAAGCGCCCGCGTACTTCGCGGCCCAGGGTGGTCCAGCCGATGAGCGAGAGGATGACGGTGATGGCAAAATAGACCTGCTGCACCGTCCACTCTTTGGGCAGCGAGGCGGTCAGGGCCATCCAGATGGGAATGGGCGGCAGCGACTGCAGCAGTTCGATCAGCCGTTGGATAATCAGGTCAATAATGCCGCCGAAATAGCCGGAGATACCGCCCAACAGAATGCCCAGAAAAATGCTCATCACCACCGCCACCAGGCCAATGGACAGGGAGACCCGCGTGCCGTGCATCAGGCGCGACCATTGATCGCGGCCCAGCCGGTCGGTGCCCAACAGATGAATGTTGCCCACGCCCTCCGGGGTGGCGGCTCCCAGCAGATGGATGTCGGTGGGGATCAGGCCAAAAATCTTATAGGGATAGCCCTGGGCAAAAAAGCGCACCGGCAGCCGTTTCGACTCGTCAATCTGCCACTCCATGCGCAAGGTTTTGCTGTTGCGCGCCCCTTCGACGCCGTACACAAAGGGGCTAAAGCCGTCTTCGCTGAAGAAATAGAGCCGCTGCACCGGAATAAAGGATTGGGTGCCGCCGGTCAGTTGGGGGTCTTGCAGGCTGAAAAAATCGGGAAAGAGGCCGACAATGACGATAATCCCGACAATGCCGGCGCAAATGACGGCCAGCCGGTGTTTTTTGAAGCGCCACCAGACCAGTTTCCAGTTGGGGGCGACGTAAAGGGCCTCGGCCTTGTCGGACGGAACGGCCAGAGCGCCGCTGCCGCCAATCGGGACGGGGGCGGGAACAGCTTGAGGATCGGTGCGGGTGGACATGCCTTAGGCCTCCTCCATACGAATACGCGGGTCGAGCCAGGCCAGCAAAATATCAGACAGCAATGTGCCGATAATGGCCAGGCAGCAGAAGATGAGAATGATAATGCCGGCCAGGTACATATCCTGCCCAATCAAGGCCCGCAGCAGCAGCGGCCCAATGGTCGGCAGGTTCATCACCGTCGCCACGACGACGCTGCCGGAAAAGATGTAGGGCAAATACCAGCCGATGGTGCTGATCAGGGGGTTGATCGCCAGCCGGACCGGATATTTGAGCACCAGCTTCCACTCCGGCAGTCCTTTGGCGCGGGCCATCTCCATGTAAGGCTTTTTGAGTTCATCCAGCAGGTTGGCCCGGACAATACGGGCCAGCCGGGCGGTGCCGTCCATGCCCAAAATGACCATCGGCAGCCAGATGTGGGCTAATAGATCACCCACCCGGCCCCAACTCCAGGGCGCATCCACGTACTGCGAGGAGAACAGCCCGGTGACGCTGATGCCAAAGTAGGAAAAGGCCAGCCACATCAGCACCAGGGCGGTCATAAAGCTGGGCGTGGCTACGCCGATGTAATTAAAAATGGTAAAGAAATAATCAAAAAATGAGTACTGATGGGTGGCCGAGAAAATACCAATCGGGATGGCCACAGCCCAGGTGAAGAGAAAGGTGAACAGGCCCAGCAGCACCGTCAGCAGCAGGCGTTCGCCAATCAGTTCGGCGTTGGGCCGCTTCCAGTCGAGCGACACGCCCAGGTTGCCTTGCAGAATGTTGCCCACCCAGCGGAAATATTGAATGTGCATGGGTTGGTCCAGGCCGTACTGCTGGCGCAGCGCGTCAATTTGGGTCTGGTCCATGGAAGAGCCGGACGCGGCCAGGTCGGCCAGGTAGCTGGTCAGAAAGTCGCCGGGCGGGGCCTGGATCAGGGCAAAGGACATGACCGAAAAGATAAAGACCAGGAAAGGTAAAAGCAGCAGCCGCTTGATGATGTATTGGAGCATAGAACCAACCTCTGGATAGGGGCAGGGACAAGCCCTGCCCCTACGTAATCATAAACTATTACTGCGCAAAGAAATACTGTTCTGGGCGGGTGTTGCCGGGGGTGCGCAGCGGCCAGTCGTTGCCGGCGCTGGTGGGCACATTGCGCAGGTTGTCGTTAACCACAACCACACCTTGCACCATCGGCGTCAGACCGACCGTGCCCATTTCCCACACGTTGTCGGCCCACAGCCGGAACAACTCCTGGGCCAGCTCAATTTGTCTAGCCCGGCTGACGGTCTTGGCCTCATCAATGATCTCGACGATGCGGGCGATGTCGGGCGGCGGTTCCAGTCCTTCGGCCCCGTTGGTGCGGTACCACTGCCCGTGCAGTTGGGCAAAGGCGATGGTCGGGCTGCTGCGCGGGTCCATCTTGGGCTGGCCGGTGAAGGGGAAGCCGGTGGTATCTTCGTTCCAGATTTCCATCATCAAATCATTGGAGTCGCGCAGTTGGAAATGCAGGGCGCGCTCGCGGATTTCCACGTGGGCGCGAACCCCCACCTGGCCCCACTGCTGCACGGCCAATTGACCCACATCCGGCCAGGGGCCAAAGGCGGGCACAATCGAAAGTTCCAGGTCCAGCCGCTCGCCGTTGGGCAGGGTGCGGAAGCCTTCGCTGTCACGCCCGGTCAGGCCAATTTCATCCAGCAGTTGGTTGGCCAGGTCAGGGTTATACTCGGTGTATTTGTAGGCCCACTCGTCGCCCGGATAGTAGGGATGGTTGGGCGCGGGCACGGGCTGGCGGGCTTCGCCCAGCCCCAGGAAGGCCAACTCTTTGATCTCTTCGCGGTTGAGGGCATGGGAGAGGGCAATACGGAAGTTTTTGTTGCGCAGCAGGTCGCCGATGGCCGGGTTAGCCTGGTAGGTCTGGTTAAAGGTGATGGCCGCATCGGAGCCGCCAAAGGTTGACCAGGTGATAACCCGGTAGTTGCTGGTGGCTTCATTTTCAACCAGCACCGGATAATTTAACATATTGATATGGCGGGCCTGCATGTCGAACTCGCCGGCAATGGCGGCCAGGTTGAGAGCCTGCGCGTCGGCATAGAAGGTGAAGCGAACCGCGTCCAGGTAAGGCAGTTGGTTGCCGGCCGGGTCAACACCGATGTAGTAGGGGTTGCGTTTGAGGGTAAAGACCGGGTCGGACACGCTGGAATTATCGGGCACCCAGGCGGCCATGGTCGGGCGGTCGGGGTTGAGGGTGGCAAAAACTTTGTTGGAAAAGAGTTCGACCCAGGTGTTAAAGCCGGCCTCGGTCACTTTTTGCTGCAATTCCGCCTCGGAGACGTAGTTGGGGTGGAACTGCTGCATATAGTGGGCCGGAACAAAGGACAAGTTGTTGAGCGCGCCGTCGGCCCCGTCTTTGTTGGCCAACTCTAACAAGAGGGTGGTATTGGGCTGTTTGTAGGTCCAGCGCACGGCGGTGTCGCTGACCTTTTCGACCAGGGCGGTGGTGCCGTCCTTGTTGGTCATCCAGCCGGGCGCTTTGGGGGTCAGGTCGGTATTGAGCAGGATGTCGTTGTACCAGAACATGATGTCGTCGGCGGTGAAGGGCTGGCCGTCGGACCATTTGGCTCCCCGGCGCAGGCGAATGGTCCAACTGGTCAGATCGGGGCTGGATTCCCACCCGGCGGCGATGTGCGGAATGACCTGGCTGCCGTCGGGCGAGTTGCGGACCAGGGCATCGTAGACCACGCGGACGTAGTTGTTGGCGTCGGCCGGCCCCAGAAAGGCGCGGCGCAGCGTGCCGCCGTACTGCCCGATTTGCTCCACCACCGGAATGATGAGCGGGTCCTGGGGCAGACGTTCCTGCACCGGCGGCAGTTCGCCCGCGGCCACCATTTCGGCCAGCATGGGCGCTTCGCTGTACAGGCCTTCGGGCAGGTTGCCGATCAAGAAGGCGTTGGCCTCTTCGGGGGTGGGCAGGTAGATGGTTGAGCCAGGCTCGACCACGTTGGGGTCTTCGATCAGGGTCAGGCTGCTGTCCTCAGCCGCCTTGAGATTGTTGTAGTAAACAATGGCGGTGTAGGCCAGTGGGTCGCCGTACTCCTTGTCGGCAATTTTGCCCAGGGTATCGTCGGCCTGGACGATGTAGTTACTGCCCGTTTGCAGCGGCGGCGCGGCGGCCACGGTGGCCGGGATGAGCAAAGCCAACAGTAGCAGCAGGCTAATTAGATAAGATAGTTTTTTCATGGGGGTACCCTTTCTCCTTTACTTTATTCTTCGTTGAATGAGGGTGGCCTATCTATTACTCACGTCTTTCGCCAGCGGTGTCCGCCCTGAATTTTAATTCGGGGCTAATAGCAGAAGTCCGCCTATGAAGCTTAGAAAAATAGTTCGGTAAAAAGTTACACAGAGAAACACGGAGGAGACGCAGAGATTCGCTGAGATTTCTCTGTGCTTTCTCCGCGAAACTCTGTGTCCCTAATTTACCGATTTATATTTATTAATCTTCATAACTCGCAAGCAAGATGGCGCTTATGGCTAATAGATAGGCGGGGCAGGTCAGGCAATGACCTACGACTATATGAGTGGATTAGGGAATTTGGTCTTTTGTGTTGTTCCTCCTTTCTCTAATAGGATCATCCATCAAGCAATTTCTGGTTGACAGCCATTCGGTGACCCAACCCATACTGTACTATGGTCAATAAATCTGCCCTTCATTTAATTCGAAAACTCTTAACGTTTTCTCCAATCTATTTTCATCGCAAAAACTCTTTATATCTGACCATGCTAGATAGCCATAAGAACGCACATTCCATTCCGGATAATCAACCAGACTAACTTGAGCAAGTTCATCTTTGAAAAATCTATCCAAAGTAGCTGATAGTTCAGGCACTATAGCAACGTAATAAGTGGCTTCAAGATAACTACTTAGCCGCTTAACAGCTTTCATTACCACAGGGTTTGTCCCAATCTTCCTTATCATCTTTTTTGAAGAATTTTTTGGAAATTCAATACCACTTTGTAAAGTTGAAATTCCATGCTGGCGCAAACAGGACACCATTCGGGCTTTATAGTATAACTGAGTAAAAAGGTTGGAAGAATGTTTAGAAGTAGCTTCTATTAAACTCCTACCGTTTATAAATTTTCTGAATTCCTTCTTAATCGTCCATTGACTCGCTTGTGATAGTTTAACTTTAGCTTCCATGAATATTGAAATTTTATTTCGTCCTGTGTTGATAAGAGCCAAAACATCAGCATCACCGAAGTCAGAGAAAGATTGCTCAATTAAAATCTCGGCTTCAAAAACAGGAGGTATGATCTCGTTTAGGAAGGGAAATCGTACTCGTGACAGGAGGGCGTCAAGTAAGGACTCCGAAGCCGGCGAATACGTGATTTCGTAAAATAGGGCATTAATGATTCCTCTTTCTGAATATCCAACTGTTTCCATACCACAATTGTTTGAAACCGAGAGTATCTTTCACAATAGAACTACAACTTCCCCGCCGACTCCCCATCCAAATACAGCCGCGCATGCCCCACCTGCCGCAGAATCGAGCCGGGGTGGTCTTCGCTGATGGGTTCGGTCAGGCAGGCGCGGACGGCTTCGGCTTTGCGGGCCTCCGGTACAATGCACAGAATCTGTTTCGGGGCCAGCAGGGCCGGGATGGTCAGGGTAATGGCGTGAGTCGGGACTTCATCCAGGGAAGCGAAATGGCCCTCGCCCACCTGCTGGCGGCGGCTGGCTTCGGCCAGGGCGACGACCTTGACCCAGGCCGGGTCGTTGAACAGGGCGTAGGGCGGATCGTTGAAGGCGATGTGGCCGTTCTCGCCCCAGCCCATCGCCACCATATCGGCGGGGTGGGCGCGTAATAAGCTTTCGTACTCGCGGCAAATGGCCTCTTCGTTGCCCTGCTGGCCGGAGACCGGGTAAAATGCTTTGACCGTAACAAAATCGAGAAAGTGGCGCTGCAAAAAGAGGGGGAAGCTGGCCGGGTGGCGGGGGTCGAGGCCGAGGTACTCGTCCATGTGAAAGACGCTTACTTTGGACCAGTCAATCCCCGGTAGATTCCGTAAGGCTTCTAAAAAAGTCAACTGCGAGTTGCCGGTGGCCAGGATGACGTTGGCTTCGCCTCTGGCGGCAATGGCCTGGTTGATGATGTCGCGGGCATCGAAAGCAGCGGCCTGGCCCATTTCCTGGTTGCTGCGATAAACGGCAACGGGAAGCTGCTCGTATTGCATCGTTTTAAGCGGTTCGATGGGGTTCACGTTTCCTCACTTAATAAAATATTACGCAGAGATGCACAGAGAAGGCACAGAGGTTCTCAGAGAAAAATTTATAAGTCCTCGGTGTACCTCTGTGAAACCTCTGCGTAACTCTGTGTTCCTGAAGCTGGCTCGCTTGACTCCCGCACAATCAGGGAACAGGGCAATAGCACCTGCTCCGGGGGCCGGTGCGGTTCGGCCAGGCGGGTCAGGAGCATTTCGATGGCTCGCTGGCCGGCTTCGATAATCGGTACGCCGACGGTGGTCAGGGCCGGGTTGAGAAAAGTGCAAAAGGGTTGGTTGTCGTTGCCGATGACGGCCACATCCTGGGGGATGCGCTGCCCGGCCCGCTGAATGGTGCGCAAAACCACCGCCGCGACGATGTCATTGGAAGCAAGAATCGCCGTCGGTGGAGGCGAGACCGCCAGCAGTTGCCGGGTGGCCTGAACCCACGTTTCCGGGGCGGCTTCAAAATCGGCCGGTTGGACATAAGCTTCATTGTATTCCAGGCCGTGCTGTTGCAGCGCCCGGCGATACCCTTCCAGCCGTTCGGTGGAACTGCGCCGGCTGGCCGGGCCGCGCAGCAGGGCAATACGGCGGTGTCCATGCTGGATCAGGTAGGTCACAGCGGCGATAGTCCCCCCCATATTATCCCAGTGAATCTGATCGAAGTTCAGGGGGTGAGTCAGGGTGCGATTAATGATGACAATCGGCGGCGCGGAGAGCGGCAGCCGGGCGAGATATTCGTCGTCAACGTAGAGCGAGGTAGAGAGAAAGATGATGCCGTCAACCTGTTTTTCTAACAGCAAATTGACGGCCTGTTGTTCGTCGGCCAGGTTTTGGGCGCTGCAAAGCAGCACATTGTAACCCGCGTTACGGGCAATCGGTTCGATAAAATGGAGCGCCTGGAGAAATAACGGGGTTTCGATCTCGGCAATAATGAGACCAATAGTAGCCGTTTGGCTGGTGACAAGGCTGCGCGCCACCCGGCTGGGGCGATAATTGAGCGAATGAATCGCTTCCTGGATGCGCAGAAGCGTCGGTTCAGCCATGGCTTCGGTGCGCTGGTTGAGCGCGTTGGATACCGTTGTGACTGACACTCCTGCGGCTTGAGCCACATCCTTGATGGTGACTCGTTTGGCTGGTCGCTGCCGAGATAGGGACCCCATTGTCGCCCCGATGGAATGAGATGAAACGTTACACTAAAACGTTACACCTAGAATAACATGGTTTTAGGAGGCTGTCAATATTAACTTCAGCATAATTTATTCACCGCTTAACCCGTACTGTCTTTAAGGCTGAGGCTGAGTCTAAGGCTAAGAACAACTTAGTACCAATACATTTCAAATAAGGCTGTAGCATAGGGCCTTGTGCCCGCCCACAAGGGGCTAAACTACGTTATTTGAAAAGTATTGAACTTAGTACAGCTTCCGAAATCAAGGCAAGCAGGCGCCTGCACGAAAATCATGTCATTCCGACCGCAAGGAGGAATCTTCGTTGCTACTATCTAAAATATTATGGCGAGCAAAAAGATTTCTCGCTGGCGCTCGAAATGACATGTTTTTTACAGATGATACGCCCTTTTAGCCAGTCCATAAGCCAGTTCGTGGACCATCTCGTGGCCCTCGGCCTCATCCACTATTCCCTGGACTACCAGACCGGCCACCCAGTTGCTGGCGGCCCGCCGCCATAAATCGTGCCGGGCGGGGATGGAGGGAAAGGCGCGGGTGTCATCGTTAAAACCGACGGTGTTGTACAGGCCGGCGGTTTCCATCACCTGGTCAAAAAAGCGCCGCAGACCGTTGAGGCTGTCGTGGAACCACCAGGGCGGGCCGAGTTTGACCGCCGGGTAATGGCCGGCCAGGGGGGCCAGTTCGCGGGCATAAGTGGTTTCATCCAAATTGAACAGAATCAGGGTCAGGCCGGTCTCGTTGCCGTATTTGCGCAGCAGCGGGGCCAGATTGCGGGTAAATTCAGTGGTGATGGGGATATCCGCGCCCATATCCAGCCCAAAACGTTCAAAGACGCGCGGGTTGTGGTTGCGGTAGGAGCCGATATGAAGCTGCATGACCAAACCATCGTCCAGGCTCATACGGGCCATTTCGATGAGCATGTGGCCGGTAAAACGCTGCGCGTCTTCGGCAGTGGCCTGGCCTTTTAAGGCGCGTTGATATATGGTTTCCGCTTCGCCCGGCGAAAGCTCCCCCGTATAGGCGGTCAAAGCGGCGTGGTCGGTGGCGGCTGCGCCCATTGTTTTGAAGTAGGCGCGGCGGTTTTCCAAAGCCTGAATGTAGCGGGGGTAGCTGTCAACCGTTATGCCCGATACCTCGCTCAGCCGGTCAAGCTGCGGCCGCCAGTCAGGATGGTCCAAATTGACCACCGCATCGGGGCGGAAGGTCGGCAAAATCCGGCCCGACCAGCCCGACTCGCGAATAGCCTGATGCTGTTCCAACGGGTCGGTGGCGGCGTCGGTGGTGCAGAGCACTTCGACATTAAAACGCTCAAAGAGCAGGCGCGGCTTAAAATCGGGGGCGCTCAGCCGGGCGGCGATTTGATCGTAAATTTCCTGGGCGTTTGCGCCGTTCAACTTTTCATTGAGGCCAAACAAGTCGTGCAGTTCATGGTTGAGCCACATGCCGGTGGGTGTCCCGCGGAAGAGGTGGAAATTCTCGGCAAAAATTTGCCAGATTTTGCGGTGATCTTGTTCCACCTCACCGCCGTCGCGCCGGGGGATACCGAGCGTTTCCATGGGGATACCCTGCGAATAGAGCATCCGAAAAATGTAATGATCGGGGATGAGGAACAGTTCGGTCGGTGAGCCGAAGGTGTAATTTGGGTCGGCAAACAATTTGGGGTTAACGTGGCCATGCGGGCAGATCAACGGCAGATGGGCTACAGGTTCATAAAGCCGGGCAGCGATTTCCTTTTGTCGAGAATCGGGGCCGAAATAGCGGTCTTGAGGTAAAAACGAATCACTCATGGGCGGTCGCTCCTTTGCGATAAAATTAGACAAAATAGGGCACGCAAGGTCGCAAAGAATTTTATTAAGACTTGGCGTCTTTGCGTCTTGGCGTGAGAAAATCCGGGCGAGTGGAGTCGAACTATTTTAACACGGAGCAGTCTGGCCTCAAAACTAGCGCAAAGACTCATTTTCTATTTTGCGGCGAGGACTGGCGGTCCAACCCCTGATCTTCCCAGGAAATAGGATCATCGAGTGATTCGAGATGGGTAAAGACGGTGGTATTGGGCAAAGCTCCGCGCACCTCGGCTTCGATCTGTTCCAGAAGTTTGTGCCCATGCTGCACGGTCCAATGGCCGGGCACAAGTACATGAAAGGAGACAAACCGGCGCGCCCCGGATTGGCGAGTTCGCAGGGCGTGGATTTGGAGATCGGGCTGCCGGTAGCGCTCAAGCACCGACTGCACAGTAGCCAACTCCTCGGCGGGCAGGGCCGTATCCATCAGCCCCAACACCGAAGCCCACACAATGCGCCCGCCCGACCAGACAATATTCGCGGCTACCGCCAGCGCAATCAGGGGATCAAGGATGGTCCAGCCGGTCAGAGCAACCACGCCCACACCGCTCAGAACGCCGACGGAAGTCCAGACGTCGGTTAACAAGTGCCGGGCGTTGGCTTCGAGGGTGATCGAGTGATGACGCCGGCCGGCCCGCAGCAAAATCAGGGCTACGCCGAGGTTGATCAGCGAAGCGGCCACAGATACTCCCAAGCCCAGGCCCACCTGTTCTAATGGCTTGGGATCAAACAACCGTTGGATTGCGGTATAGCCAATACTGGCCGCTGCCACCAGGATGAGTGTTCCTTCAACCCCGCTGGAAAAATATTCGGCTTTGCTGTGACCATAAGCGTGGTCTTCGTCGGCGGGCCGGGCGGCAACCGTGAGCATGGCCAGGGCGATTATCGCGCCGGCCAAGTTGACCAGCGACTCGAGCGCATCCGACAGCAGCCCCACCGAGCCGGTCAAGAAGTAGGCCAGCGTCTTCAAACCAATGGTCAGCAGAGCGGCCCCAATGGATAACCAGGCAAAACGAGTCAAAGGTGATGGGTTCATAAATGGTCTACCTTATAACTATTTACCGAGGCTAAGGCTGAGTCTAAGGCAATGAGATTAATCTTAGCCTCAGCCTTAGCCTTTGATATTGCTACCAGCGTAACTTATCTGAATGACTCATTGCAGAATAATGATGATTTGTGATAGAATTTAACCTATTCTTTGGTTATTGTCCACTATCAAGCGGGGTCTATCTCATGGGAGATAAAAACTTACTTGACTCAAATTTGGTCGAGTCTGTTTCCAGCCAACCTGCCCCTTATTTACCCAACCCCTCCGCCAATAAAATTGCGCACGCAGCTCGTACTGTTTGGATTAATGTCCGGTTTGATAAAATCATTATCTTTATCGCCAGCCTTTTTCTTTTTATCCTGGCCATTATGTTAATGAAGGAGGGTGCTCGCGGCTTGACCTTTCTGGTGCGCGACACATTTGCGGTGACAAACCCTTTCAACAGCCTGGGGTTTGGCTGGTTGTTTGCTTACGTAATTATGAGCGGCTCACCGGTGGCCGCTGTTTCCCTGGCATTTTTTGATGCCGGCGTGATTGATAAACTCAGCGCTTATACTATGATTGCCGGCTCTCGCCTGGGAGCCGGTTTTATTGTACTTTTTCTTGGGTTTATTTACGTTTTGCGCGGCCGCAACCGGGTATCCAGCCTGAGCATGGGCTTGTTATCGCTAACTGTCACCGGCACAACCTATCTGGTTAGTTTGCTGGTAGGCCTCGGTATCTTTCAAATCGGAGCGATCGATCAGGTCCAACTTCGCTCCGGGGCGATGCTTAATTCGGTGACGGATTTGATCTTTGACCCCATTACGGCGCTCTTTGTAGCTTATCTGCCCGGCTGGGCCCTTTTTGCGGTCGGTCTGGGCCTGATCATGTTCAGCTTTAGCTTATTTGATCGCTGCTTGCCTCACATGACCATCAAAGAAAGCCAGGTTGGGCGCATCTCGCGCCTGGTTTACCGGCCCTGGGTAATGTTTTTGATGGGGGCAGGAGTCACCCTGATTTCGATGTCGGTGAGCATCTCGCTCAGCATCCTCATCCCTTTGAGTAATCGCGGCTTTGTCCGCCGCGAGAATGTTATTCCATATATTATGGGGGCCAATATCACCACCTTTGTGGACACGCTTTTGGCCGCCGTTTTGCTTGATAATCCGCCGGCCTTTACCATCGTTTTGGTTGAGATGGTCAGTATTACCCTGGTTTCCATTGCTATTTTGACTACGAGCTACCATCGTTATGAACGGGCCATACTCGATTTTGTTAATTGGGTTACGGCCAAAAAACGCAACCTAGCCGTTTTTATGGCAATTATTTTTATTGTACCCATCATTCTTGTTCTGGTTTAGGAGGAATATTTTGATACGTCTACTGATCGCGACCGCCGGTTTGCACCAATCCGAAACAACGTTACTTCTGAGCACCCAGCTTGCGCGCCGGGCGGGCATCATCCCAACCGTGTTAACGGTAGTCAAGAATGAAAACAACCGGGGGCGGGCCGCGCCTATTTTAGCCCATGCCTGTCAAATGGTGGGGCCAGAAATTTCAAACCTTCAGACAAAAGTGCGGGTGGGACAGCCCGCCGAAGAGATTATTCGCGAAGCCGAAGAGGGCCATTATGATCTGATTGTTATGGGTGAGAAGCGGGATTACGACCTGATGACCCGCTTACTGGGTTCAACTGCCAAGCGGGTTATTGAGCATGCCCCCTGCCCGGTCATTATTGCCAAGGGTAAGATAGGCCCCATTCACCGCATCCTGCTCTGTGACAGCGGCGCCGAGAGCGTCTCGCTGCTCAATCGCTTCATCGCCCGGCTGCCTGCCTTGGTGGAGGGTGATATCGAAATCACCGTCTTGCATGTTATGTCGCAAATAACCGCCGGCCCTGGGGTAAAAGGCAAGCAGTTGCGGGCCAGCGCCGAAGAACTTATCCAGGAACATACTCCCGAAGGCGAAATTCTGGAGCAGGATGTGCAAATTTTGCAAAAATCAAATTTACGGCCTCAACCAAAAGTGCGGCACGGCCTGGTGGTAGACGAAATCCTGGCCGAAGCCCGAGGCGGCGACTACGATTTGGTGGTGATCGGCGCGCATCGAGGCACAGGCTGGGAACGGCTTTTACTTGACGACCTGGCCCAACAAATCATCGAGCAGATGGACCGGCCGGTGTTGGTGGTCCGGTGATGCCGCCAGATAGCGGCTTTCCCCGGCGCAGGTTCAACACAGAATTTGTTCATATTCGCCCGGCTTGCCCGGATTTTTAGGGGATGGATGTCATTAAACTTCCGGTTCGGCGGGGACAACCGGCCCGATGGGTGCGTCGGCCACTTTCCGGCGGCGGAAAATAAAATAGCCGCCTAAGCCGAGAAACGCGACCCCCACCAGCACGCCGCTAAAGTTGCTGATGAACTCGCTCAGCGCTTCCCATTGGCTGCTGAAGGCATACCCAAGACTTCCAAATAACAACAACCAGGTTGTCTCGCCGGCCAGAACATAGGCCCCAAAGCGGGAGAAGGGATAACCGGTGCTGCCGGCCACCAAGTTGGTGGGGATTGCCAGCGGGGTTAGGAGCCAGCGGGTTAAGTATACGGCAATGCCGCCTCGCTGGCGCAGGTTAAGTTCGGCTTTTTGCCAGGCGGGGGCGCGGCCAAAGCGCCGGATAATCGGTCCTCGGGCAAAGCAGCCCATACCATAACTCAACAGATCACCCAAGGTAGCGCCGAGCAGGGCCAAAATGATGGCCCCGTAAGGGTCGAGCACGCCCTGCCGGATAAACGCTCCTGCCGCTAAGACCAGGAATGTCGCTGGCAGCGGAACGCCGATGGCTCCTAACAGCAGGGCGACAAAGAGCATCGAGGGGCCGTAGATAACGGTCCAGCTTAACAGCATATCAGAAAGGTCGCTTAGCGAAAAGTCCACTACTTATCCTCGTAATTAGCCAGGGCTGTTTCGATGGTCTCAATCAGCCGGCGCGGCCCACCTTTAAAATGGGTCACGTCCGCCAGGTCGTGCAAAGGCATCACCGGGTGATTATGGCTGGCGTCAAGCCCGAGCTGCTGGAGCAGATAATCCTCCGGCACACCGGTGCTGTTGGCAATATAGCGCACCGTCATCCAGGGGCGGATATCCGTTAGCCCGGTAGCCACCGGATTTTCCCGGTAGTCCAGAATGGCCTGGGCCACCTTGTCCACAATTACCGGCTCTGCCCCGTCTTTTGGCTGCTCAGATTCGTACTTCCGGTTCAATCGCCCCAAAATATCATTGCTGTTGCGTTCGGTGTAGGGAATGTTGAGCCGGTCAAAGATGTATTCCTCGGGCACAGCGTAAGCCACGCTAACATAGCGAATGGTCATCCAGCCTCGAATCGCATCAACACTGGCTACCCCCCGGTCCAGTCCTTTCTCGCGGATGTACTGTATTTGACGGTAGGAATGGAAGGCCCGCGTTCCAAAAAAAATTGTCACAACCAACCCGACGATAATAAACAGGGCGGCCAGGATGGTTCGATTCGATAAGGTTTTGATCATCTTTTCTTTCAAGGTAATGGTTGTCTGCCCACGACGCTGAGACATCTATACCCTCGATTCTACCCCTCAATTATGCAAAAATAGGTCAGAATTTATGGAGAGTTTATGGAGATTATCAAAAAGTTCAACTTTGGCCCTTGTCACAAAGAAGCCCGATGAGCGAATGTTCAACTCATCGGGCTTCTGCCGCCAATCTTTAATTGATTTCTCGTAACTACTTCTACAATCATCCCTAACTTTGCACTTTTCTAACTGAAAATTAGAGGCATGGCCTCAATCCGAGGATAATAAGGTTTGCTGAGAACCACTATCCCGCAGGAGAACCATACCCAAGCCAATTGTATGCCTATCGGTGGCCCTATGCCAGTTTGCGGAAGTGTTCCGGCCCTGTTTCAGCCAACGCCAGTGGAAGTACTTTGTGATCGTATTGCTGGGCTTGATTGAATGTGAGGGACGGCGAACCCTGAGTGGCTTACTGAGCACGGTGGGCGAAAAGGTAAGTGTCTGTGGTTTGTCCCGTTTCTTTAGTCGCTGGCAGTGGTCGCCGACGGAAGTGGCCCAGCGGTGGCTGACCCGTTTTCGAGAGCAGATGCAGCCGCAGGTCCAAGCTGAGCATCAGCGCCAACAAGCCCAACGAACCAAACGCCGAGGACGTTACCCAGCAACCGTGGTGACAGGTTACCTGATCGGGGACGACTCGGTCTACGTCAAACCCAAAGGGCGGCAGATGACAGGCTTGGGGCTATGCGTTCGACTTCAACTGACCCCAAACGCAGTCTGGACAACCCCTCTATCTCCAAATTAGTCTGCGCCCAGGCTTAGTTCAACTGCGGCTCAAGCGGCGGCTCGCTTCTGGGTAAGTGATGACGGCTTTCTTTCACCGCTCCCTGCCTGAGCCGCGCCGCATGAACCCCTTATTATGTAAATTAAACGCACTGGCAACAAATTGAGAGAGCAAATCATCAGATAAGTTGTAGGTTTAGCCAAAAAAGCTAAAATACTGTTTATGACAGACGATTTGCTGTTTCAGGTGCTCACTCCGCTAAATTTTTATGTTCGGGTCACTCGTTCCTAAAGGAAGGAATGAAGATATGGCCCAAGTAAAGGTATATTATGATAAGCTCGGCAATACGTTGACGGTCTGGTTTGATGACCCGCAGAAAGAGTATATTGGTGAAGAAACAGGCGAAGAAGTGATTTTTATGAAAGATAAAGCCGGGCGGGTGATTGGTTTGAAAAGCTAAATTTTACGATGACTGAGACGGAACCGTTGCAAGTAGCTTTTGAGGCGATGGCCGTTTAAGGTGTTCAATAAGTCACGCTGCCGTAAGGTACGCGCTCCAACTCCCGCCTTAATTCCAGGCAATCCAACTGCTGGCGGGTAAATTTTAGAGGGTTACAGCTATTCATCTGTAATCCCTTTCTGCTTAACTCGGCCCACAGCCCCGTTACGGATTCAAATCCGTAACGATCTAAATCAGCCGTGACGACCAGTGTTACGATACTTCCCACCTGACAGGGGTTTGCTCCCGCCGGACGCTTCGCGCAAATCCGGCGGCAAAGGCGTGGATTTGTCAATCCACGCCGAGCTTACCCTTACTATGGGTGACCTATACCCGGAGAGCTGGTTGCAGCGCTTCCCGCACTAGGGCCAGCGTTCCGGCCGATTGCAGTTTCCGGCTCTTGTGGACAATGAAATTGGCGTATTCGTCCACCAAAATCTGGCCGGGCTTCCGAAAATCGAAACCATCGGGGCAGTCGCGGAAATACTCGCGGTGGACTCGCGTCCAGACCAACCGGCCGTCGGTGTCAATGTTCACTTTGGTTACGCCCAGCGGAATGGCGCGGGCAAATTCGTCGTCGTCCACACCCCTGGCCGCAGGGTCGAGCGAGCCGCCGGCCTCGTTGATCCGCCGGACTTCTTCGGCGGGAACCGAACTGGAGCCGTGCATCACCAAAGGCACGCCGGGCAGCCGCTGCTGAATGGCGGCGATTCGGTCAAAATGCAGCCCTTGTTTGCCGGTGAATTTGTAAGCGCCGTGACTGGCGCCAATGGCTACCGCCAGGCTGTCGCAGCCAGTCTGGGCCACAAATTCGGCGGCCTCGTCCGGGTCGGTTAACAAGGCGTGTTTTTCATCCAGAGCGATGTCCTCTTCTACCCCGCCGAGCATACCCAACTCGGCCTCGACGCTGACGCCCCTGGCGTGCGCCCGTTCAACTACCCGCCGGGTGATGGCGACATTTTCGGCAAAGGGGTGGTGCGAGGCGTCAATCATGACCGAACTGTAGAAACCGGAATCAATACATTCGTAGCAGGTCGCCTCATCGCCGTGATCCAGGTGAACGGCAAAGATAGCTTCAGGATACATCTCCTCCGCCGAGCGCAGCATGGCCTCCAGCATTTTGACCCCGGCATATTTTCGCGCTCCTTTTGAAATTTGGACGATGAAGGGGGCCTGTGCTCTGACATGGCCCTTGAACAAGCCCAGGGTTTGCTCCATATTGTTGATGTTGTAAGCCCCAACAGCGAATTTGCCATAGGCCAGTTTGAACAGTTGGTCGGTGGTCACAATCATGTAGAAATCTCCTTTCCTCAATAAAATTTAGCCCAACTTCTCCCTCTCATGTCATTTCGAGGCTGAAAGCCGAGAAATCTCTGAGATTGTCGTTTGCAAAGCGCAGATTAGGAGATTTCTCGCTCCTAACGTCGCTCGAAATGACATGGCTGAGCAATTACTTTAACGATAAACCAGGAACGCCGGGTTGAGTTTGGCTCTTTCGACAAAGGTTTTGACTGCCTGAGTCATTTCCAGAATGAGATGAGATTGCTGGGCAAACTCATCCCGCCAGATGTCTTGCAGCAGCAGTGGGGCCTGCCCTTTCAGTTCGGGGGGGATCGAGACATGCGCAGTGGCCGGGGTAATGGTTATCTGCATCACGACACCTCCATCGCTTGAAAACATAAGTCACGTAATTGCTGTACATTCTGCCGCACCGGGGTGCGGCGATTAAAAATGGCCGAACCGGCCACCAGCACCGTCGCGCCCGCAGCCACCACCTCGCCAATGGTGGCCGGGTTGACTCCGCCATCCACCTCCAAATCAGCCTGAGAACCTATGGCATCTAACATCGCCCGCAGCCGGGCAATTTTGGCCGTGCTGCCGGGGATGTAAGCTTGGCCGCCAAAACCGGGATTGACCGACATAATCAGCACCAAATCCACCTCCGGCAGGATTTCTTCCAGGCTGGACAGCGGCGTAGCCGGGTTAAGCGTCACCCCCGCCTTGACCCCCAACTCCTTGATTTGTTGGATGGTTCGGTGCAAGTGGGGGCAGGTTTCGACATGGACGGTCAGAATATCCGCTCCGGCGCGGGCAAAGTCGGCCAGGTAGCGTTCGGGCTGCTCAATCATCAAGTGGACATCCAGAGGCAGCCGGGTGACGGGGCGCAGTGCCTGCGCAATCAGCGGGCCGATGGTGATGTTCGGCACAAAATGGCCGTCCATCACATCCACGTGAATGTAATCCACCCCGGCGGCCTCGGCCTCTTTGACCTGTTCACCCAACCGGGCAAAATCGGCGGCCAAAATGGAAGGGGCGAGCTTGACGTGGGTCATCAGTGGGCCACCAATTGAACGGCTTCTTCCACGTTGACCCGTCCGAAGGGAAATTCTCGCCTAAGTTGATGGACGCCCTTGATGTAGCGTACCGACCCGGAGAGGGCGCGAATAACGATGCTGTGCGTTGTCACCCCGCCCTCACGGTCATAATGAACGCCTTCCAGCAATGGGCCATCGGTAATGCCGGTGGCGGCAAAAAAGGCATCGTCAGCTTTGATCAGCTCATCCAGGGTCAACACCTGATAAACCTCATCGCCCAGGGCGGCTTGCAAACGCTGGTACTCGGCCTCGCTTTGCGGGGCGAGCTGGCACTGCATGCCGCCGCCCAGGGCTTTGACCGCCGCCGCCGCGATGACTCCTTCCGGTGTGCCGCCAATGCCCATCAATACATCAATCCCGCTGCCGGGCAGAGCAGCCATCAACGCGCCCATCACATCGCCATCGGTTTGGAGCGAAATACGCGCCCCCACCCGGCGAATCTCGGCAATCAACTCCTGGTGGCGAGGTTTGTCCAGGGCAAAAACGGTCAGTTCATTGACTGGCCGCCCCAGCGCTTCGGCAATGCGGTGTAGATTTTCGGTGGGTGACAGCATAATATCAATGGCTTGCCGGGCGTGACGATCCACCACAATTTTGTTCATATACAATGATGGGCCAGGCTGCCACATACCCCAGCGCTCGGTGGCGGCGATAACGGAGATGGCATTAGGCCGGCCCAGAGCCAGCAGGCGGGTGCCCTCAATCGGGTCCACAGCTACATCCACCAATGGAGGACGGCCAGTCCCCACAATTTCGCCATTGTAAAGCATGGGAGCTTCGTCTTTTTCGCCCTCCCCAATCACAATGACCCCATCCATTTCGACGGTAGACAATACCGCCCGCATCGCATCTACGGCGGCCTGGTCCCCGGCCTCTTTGTTGCCCAAACCCATCATATGCGCCGACGCCAGCGCTGCGGCTTCGGTGACTCGCACCAGTTCCATCGCCAGGTTTCGATCAGGTCTTTCAGTCATAGCTGTCTCCAAACTTTAGTTAAGGTACAGGCACGGCGGCGGGCTTCATCCGGCTCAGGGCGGCCACCGGCGGGGCAAAAGGGATTTGCGCCACATCACTGTATTTACGCAGCAGGTGATAGGTGATGAGCAGTTGGGTCAACGCCAGGGGCGAACTGTGGCGCACTTCCGTCCGGTCCTGGTAATCGCCAAATTGATCTTCCGACAAAGGGCGCAGGTCGGGCAGGTGCTGCCAGATGGCCTTTTCCAGCCCGGCGGCGTGCTCGGCGGTCACATGACCGTCAATTTCCAGGATATCCACCGGGCGGCCTTTATCCCGATCCAGGCCCAAGCGAATGGCCGAGTCAGTATTAGCGGGACTTTCCCAGAGATAACTTAGATCGGGGTGAGGAATGGTGGGACGCAATACCAGCCGCACATTAAGCGTAGGCCCGGCCTCCGCCGCAGGGACGCCTGGCGGCGGCGAAAAGCGCACCACAATGTCAGCCTCCTGACGCTGCGGGCGGATGAAGTCCCGTGAGTCCGGCTCACGTTTCTCTAACTCGGCCAGCACCTGTTCCGGCGTGTAACCGCGTTTGGCGGTGTCGCGCTTGACCTTCCACACCCGGCGCAAATCTTCGGGCGGGTCCAGATAAACTTTGACATCATAAAACTGGCGCATGACCGCCGAATGGAAACCCAGCAAGCCCTCAACAATGACAAATTCCGCCGGCTGAACATACTCAGGCCGAACCAAGCTGCCGGTGGTGTGATCGTAAACCGGCTTGAGAATCGGCTGGCCGTAGTGCAGCCGTTCCAGGTGCAGTTCCAACACATCCAGATAGTTGCAGTGGGGGTGCAGGGCGGTGATGCCGAGTTCGGCTCGCTCCCGCCGGTCGTATTTGTGATAATCGTCGGTGCAAACATGGGTAACTCGCTCCGGGCCAAGAATGTTGACCAAACCGCTGGTCAAGGTTGTTTTACCGGCGGCGCTGTCACCGACGATGCCTAAAATGATGGGCCGTTGTCTTTTCATCCCTCGATTCCTCCTTCGTAAATAGGAGTGCAAACCTTGGTTTGCCAAATCGCAAGGCAAGCCCTGCACTCCAGATTTTCATTATCGGTGGTGTGCCCCAGGTTCGTGAACACTCCTGTGAAAATAGACCGGGGACGGGAGACCGGAGACCGATGATAAATACCCGGTCTTCGGTCATCGCCGGCAACTATTCACTGATTACTGATTACTGTTCTCGCCTTCCAACCCACCGCGAAACACCCGGCTCTGGCGAATGTCGCTTTCATCAAAACGACACAATTCCGCCGGGGAAATCGTTCCACCCTGCTGGACCAGCCGGTTGGCCTGGCGAAGTTTGGCCCGGTCAAGGGCGTTGCGCACGCTGCGAGCGTTGGAGAAGTGGGGCTGCTGCATCCGCAAAACCAGGTATTCCCGAAAGGCCCGCTGCGAGGCCGCATCAAAGGTGTAGTTTTGCTGCCTGACCATCAGCTCGCCAATCTCCAGCAGTTCCTCCAGGCTGTAATCGGGAAAGTGGAGGTGATGCCCCAGGCGCGAGTGAAAGCCGGGGTTGGCCTGAAAAAAGGTGTCCATACGCTCTTTGTAACCGGCCAGAATCACCACCAAATCGTCACGCTGATTCTCCATAGCCTGAAGCAGCATTTCGATGGCTTCCTGGCCGTAATCGCGCTCATTTTCGGGCCGGTAGAGATAATAGGCTTCGTCAATAAACAGCACCCCGCCGGCAGCCCGTTTGAGCGCATCTTTGGTTTTGGGGGCGGTGTGGCCGACATATTGGCCGACCAGGTCATCACGGGTGGCAACCACCAGATGGCCGCGCCGCACATAACCTAAATGGTGCAGGATTTTAGCCATACGCAGGGCGACGGTAGTTTTGCCGGTACCGGGATTGCCGGTAAAGCTCATGTGCAAGGTAGGTCGCTCGGTAGCAAGACCCTGCTCTTCGCGCAGGCGGGCAATCAGCAGCAACGCGGCGATTTCTTTGATCCGAGTTTTGACCGGCTTTAACCCGATCAGTTCCCGGTCCAACTCATCCAGAAATTGCTGGATATTCGCCTGGCGGAAGGCAGCGTCAATATCTATCAGATTTGGCGTCTCGACTTGATTCGTCATAATTACAGTTCGACTCCATTGCGTGATACGTGATGCGTGATACGTGAAAAATTTTTACGCATCACGCATCACGTATCACACCTCATACCGTTTGCCAGCCGGTCTCTCCGCCGCGTACGATTTGAGCGTATAGCGAATCTGGCGGTCAGCCCCTTCGGTTCGCTCCAGCAGGAAGCCCGGTTCGTCGGGGGGGCGATTGACAATGAAGCTCAAGGCGGTGGTTTGCCGGCCCAGGCTGCGGTCGTAACCGTTGACCCGGATGTAATGGTTGGGAAAGGCCCGGCGGCAGGCCTGAATTTCCTCCATCACCGCGACGGCGTCTTTCAGATCAAACAGCGGCAGCCCCCACATTTCCCAGTAAACATTGCGCGGGTGCGGATCATCGCTGTACTCGATCAAAACCGGCCAGCCGTTATCCAGGCAGTACTGCACCTGAGCTTTAATTTCTTCATCCGTTAAATCGGGCAGGTAGGAAAAAGTACCTTGGGTAATGCGCATTATCAGCCTCCATAATGTTCATTTACGATTTCAGATTTACGATTTACGATTAAACTCCAAATCGTAAATCGTAAATCCAAAATCCAAAATCTAAAAAGTGGGCGTTACCATCACGTCGGGTGTGTCGGTGGAGGTGTAGTTGAAGGTCACATCCTTCCAGACTTCGAGGGCCTTGCGTAAGGCGGGGGACCAGCGGGCAGCTCGTTCTAAAATTTCCGGCCCTTCGCTCAGATAATCGCGGCCTTCGTTGCGGGCCTGGATCATGGCTTCGGTCGCCACCCGGTTGGCCGTAGCGCCCTGGGCAATGCCATCGGGGTGGCCAATGGTGCCGCCGCCGAATTGCAGGACGACATCTTCGCCCAGGTAGTGTAACAATTGGTGCATCTGCCCGGCGTGGATACCACCGGAGGCCACCGGCATGACGCCCGGCATGGACCCCCAATCCTGCTCAAAATACAGCCCTTGCAGCGGGTTTGGCTCCAGCTGGCTCTCGCGCAGAGTATTATAAAAGCCCTGCACCGTATTCGGATCGCCTTCCAGCTTGCCGACGACCGTTCCGGCGTGGATATGATCCACCCCGGCCAGGCGCATCCATTTGCAGATGACCCGGAAGTTAATGCCGTGTGTTTTCTGACGGGTATAAGTGCTGTGACCGGCGCGATGTAGGTGCAAAATGAGGCCGTTCTTCCGCGCCCATTTAGCCATAGACTGAATGGCAGTGTAGCCGATGACCAGGTCAATCATGATGATGACGCTGCCCAATTCTTTGGCAAACTCGGCCCGCTCGTACATGTCTTCCATCGTGGCAGCGGTAACGTTGAGATAGTGGCCCTTGATTTCGCCGGTTTCCGCCGAGGCGCGGTTAACGGCCTCCATGCTGTAAAGAAAACGGTCCCGCCAGCGCATAAAGGGTTGGCTGTTGACGTTTTCATCATCTTTGGTAAAGTCCAGCCCGCCGCGCAGGGCCTCAAAGACCACCCGGCCATAGTTGCGAGCCGACAAGCCCAGTTTGGGTTTAACGGTAGCCCCCAGCAGTGGGCGGCCATATTTATTCAGGTGTTCCCGTTCCATCACAATGCCGAAAGGCGGCCCCTGGAAGGTTTTGATGTAAGGCAGCGGTAGGCGCATATCTTCCAGCCGTAGCGCCTTCAACGCTTTGAAACCAAAAACGTTGCCAATGATCGAGGCGGTCAGGTTAGCAATCGAACCTTCTTCAAACAGGTCAATCTCATAGGCGATATAAGCGATAAACTGATCGGTTCCCGGCACGGGGTCAACCCGGTAGCATTTGGCCTGGTAGTGCTCATGGGTGGTCAGCCGGTCGGTCCAAACCACCGTCCAAGTGGCGGTGGAGGACTCCCCGGCGATGGCCGCGCCCGCTTCCACCGGGTCCACGCCCTCCTGGGGCATCACCCGAAAGGCACACAGAATATCCGTTTCTTTGGGTTCGTAATCGGCCCGGTAATAGCCCATTTCGGCATAAGGTGTGACCCCCGCCGCCCACCGATTTTTGTTTTTGTGATTGGTGATTGCTGCCATGTGGCGTCCTCCCTTTATACATTCACTGCTCAATCAAGATGCGAGGAGTATAGCAACAATTTGTGAAAGTTGTAACACTCCAAGAGGTAAAAAAGGGCTACATTTCCGGGTAAAAAACTACCCAAACGGGTAATGGCCCTGACTACTCAACAACTTGGGATAATTTTTGGAAGGTTGGAAGGCTGGAGGATTGGAAACGTGGATGTTTACCAACCTTCCAGCCTTCCAATCACCCATTCAGAGCCGGCCTTTTCGCTCCAGATAAACGCGGGCGGCTTCGGTTCGGTTGGCAATTTGGAGTTTGCGATAAATGCTTTTGAGGTAATACTTGACGGTATTTTCGCTGAGGTGCAGGGTGGCAGCGATTTCCTGGTTGGGTTTGCCTTCGGCAATGAGGGCCAGGATTTCCTCTTCTCGATCCGATAACTCGTCGCTGTGACGAGGGGTACTCGGAAGCTGTTGGCGGCTGGCGCGGCGCACCAACCAATTATGGACCGCTCGCGGATAGACCACCTGCCCGGCGGCCACTTGCCGAATCGCTTCAACCGTCTGGCGGGGTGGTTCCGTTTTGAGGACGATGCCATCGGCTTCCAGTTCGATGGCTCGCTGCAACGACTCGCCATCGGCCAGGGCGGTCAGCACCAACACCCGCACCGGCAGATTGCGCTGGCGTATCTGGGCCAGGGCGGTAAAGCCATCCGTCCCACCCATCACTAAATCGGTAACAGCCACATCCGGCCGGTAAGCTTCGAGGGCCAGCAGCAGAGCCGCCCCATCGGTCACGGCAGCGACCACTTCGATATCCTCGGTATCGGCCAGGTGTTGTTTTAAGCCATCCAGCACCAAGGAATGATCGTCGGCCAGCACAACGCGGATGGGTTTAGCCATGACAGGGAACCTTGACATTGATGCGCGTGCCCCGGCCGGGCTGGCTGACCAGGACAAATTCACCGCCCACCAGTTGCGCTCGATCTCGCATGCCGCGCAGCCCAATGTGTTCGGCCCGCTCGGTGGCGGTCGGGCCGGTCAGGTCGGGCGGTTGAAAGCCGGGGCCAAAATCAACCACTTCCAGATAAATATCGGCCTGATCCGCCCAGAGACGCACAAAATGCTCGTCTACCCCGGCGTGGCGCACGCCATTGGCCAGGGCTTCTTGCAAAATGCGATACAGGGCAATTTTTACCGGCGGGGCCACTGCGGGCAGGTCCAGGTCGGCGTCGAGATGAACCGTCGTTCCGGTCAACGCTTCGTGTTGAATAATCAAGCCTTCCAGCACGTCGAGCAAGGGCCGCTGGTTAAACTCAGGCGGGCGAAACGCGCCCAGAAAGGTGCGGATTTCCGTCAGCGAGGCTTCGAGCAGGCCGGCTACTTGGGCCAGGTCGTGGCGATAGTGGGTCAGCGAACCGGACTCCTGCTCCGCCAGGTGCTCGGCCACGAACTGCAAATGGTTGACCCGGCTCAGGGCCGAGAAGATTTTTTGCACCGGGCCATCGTGAATATCCAGCACAATCCGGCATAGTTCTTCTTCGGTCACAGGCAAAATGCGCTGCGAGGGGGTCGTTTGAGGCATGATTGTTTTTCCTAATTTTGGCTATGTTATACGCTGATTGACTGACAAATTTAACAAAGGTGAGGCTATCGCATTGACGAAACCTGTGGCAAAATAGTGTTGCCCAACATCATAGTCACAGGAGCAGCCCAATGAGCGATAGCCTCACCTTGTATGGTACGCTGATGAAATTTATTTGGCAAAATGACATTTACATTCATGATATTCGCTGTTTAGTCACCTTTGTCTGGGCCATGGTCGGTCTGATCCAGCGCCAAAAGATCCATTTGAGCTAGTGGCAAGTGCATCAGGTCGGTCGGGCCAATGCCGCCGGTAAACAGCGGCAATTGTCGCGGTGGTTGCATAACCCTAAAATCAATCCCAGTCTGGCTACCGGGTCATTTTATTAGTCGGCCGCGGCTTTGGCGACATTGAGTTACTCCAATTCGTCCGGGAAATAAATGCACGAAGGGGGCTTAATTAGGAGAATCTGGGCTACGTCTTAGAGCGGTTTTTATCCAAAATAGCCGCTAAAATAAGGCTAAACGCCAGCAAACGCACCACATATAAGGGCATACTGTTGGCTTCATCTACCTGGATCAGCATCAAAAAGACAAAGCGATTGACGCCCATCATCCAGAAGGCCAGGGCGAAGATGGCAAACAAGCGATCCCGTGTTTGAAACCAGAAACGCAAGAAAAAAAGACCGGCCACCCAAAAGCCCATCGTTGTTGCCCCCAGTAAGAATTCGCTCATATCATTCACCTTATTGTGCCTTGACCGATTATTTTTGCTGTATTTTAGTCGGCGTCCCAAATCAACCCATGAATCAGAACAATCAAGGCGATTAAGGTCGCCAGGCTGCGCCACAATGAAAGGTCCAATTGAGGTAGTATCACCAGATCGGTGAAGAGGAGGATGTTGCTGAGGGTTAACCCCAGAAAACAAAGACCACTCCACAAGAGCAGTCTGACCCGGCTGCGTAAATAACCACGTAGAAGCAGCACAGTGCAAGCTAAACTAACCAACGTGGATAAGATATAGACTGCCTCAGCCATTGTCTTTGTCCTTCCTCAACTTAAAAGCATCGGCAAAGGTTTGAATTTTATCGAGGGGTTTAGAAAAGATCAGATTGATCACGGTAACCCGATAGTCTGGGTATAACCTTGCCAGACTATCCACCGTTGCCCTCAGCTCGGGCTTTTGGGGTTGATACTGATACAGCAGCGCGGAATCTTCTCGCGCAGTCAACAAGCCACGCGATTGAAGATCGGCCAGACGGTCAACAACCGAAGTCTGGCTTAGCCGAAGTTCCTGGCTAACTTCCTGAGCCGTCCACTCCCGCTCCGGGTGGCTGTGCAGCAGGAGAAGTATCTCTAATTGTTCCAGAGAATTAATCTGTTCGATAATAAACTTTTTGATCTCTTCGGAGAGTCCCTGGGTGGTCACTTAGCCTCATTAAAGGGAAGGTTCACCAGCCTGTGGTAGATTTTAACTCACAGCGTAAATTCTATTCTAAAGTGTTACTCCTCCTTTCGCCATACTCCCAGGAATAATGTTAGCTTACCCGAAAGAGCTATTCTGTATAGCCTATCTAGGTTAGGATGATTTCTAGCCTCAAGCATTTTGAGTAGCGCGAAGGGCTACTCAGGATGCTATTTCCCCAAAATCTGAACGCATCAAAATTAGCCTTTAACCAGACGGCCCAAATTATTCAACTCGGCGTCAACGCCCATGACAATGATGGCTGCGCCGGGCAACAGCCGGGTTTCGGCATTGGGATGAGAGAGCAGGTCTTGTTCGGGGTGCAGCACGGCCAGCACGGCGACTTTCAGCCGGGCTTCGCGCAGGGTCAGACCGGCCAGGGGTGAGCCTGATTCAACCATAAACTCTTCCAGGCGCATCTGCTGGTCGCCAAAGTTCAGCACCCCGTCGAGAAAACTGGTCACGTTGGGGTGGGTCAATAACTGGGCGACTCGCCGCCCGGCAATGGCATAAGGCGAAATAACCGTCCCGGCCCCGGCTCTTTCCAGCTTGGGAATCGAGGCTTCGGAATGGGTTCGGGCGATGATGGGCAGGTCGGGCCGGATGCTTTTAGCGGTGAGGATAATAAAAACGTTCTCGGCGTCGGAATTGGCCGCAGCCACCAGCGAACTGGCCCGCTCGATGCCCGCCTCGTGCAAAATACGCTCGTCGGCGGCATTGCCCAGAAGGGCCGGGAAACCCAGGTGATGGCATTTTTCAATCGCTTCAATGTTTGAATCAAGGACAATGAGCGGGGCGCTGCGGGCCTTCAGCTCATTCGCCAGCGAGCGCCCCATGCGGCCAAAGCCGCAAATGATACAGTGATCGGTAATTTGGGCCAAAGCTTTGCGCCTCCTGCGCTCTCGAAGCTGCTCTTGCAGCTCGGCTGAGGTAAAAAACTCGATAACGGTGCTGACTGAATAAGTGGCTGTAATCACCCCAAAAACAATTAAGGTCAGGGTAAAAATACGCCCCTCGGTGGAGAGGGGCCTGACCTCGCTAAAGCCGATGGTCGCCATCGTAATCACGGTCATGTAAAGGGCTTCGAGGAAGGTCCAGCCCTCGATGAACATGTAGCCGCTAATGCCAAAGATCAGCAGGGCGGCCAGGAGGTAGATGACAATCAGATTGGACCGTTTGAAAAAGATGTTCATAGGCGAAGGAGCGATAGCTTTTAAGATAAGCCGCTTTGCATCTCTAGCCGGTTCAGAAGCTCCTCGAGCGCTATTCGCACAGCCTTTGCTTGACCTACCCGTGAAAGTCCTGCCCGCGCAAACTCAGAAGCCCGTTCCCAATCGCCCAGATACTCGGAAATACGGGCCATTGTGAGACCCGCTCGGCCCGGGGTAAAGGAGTATAAGGGGGAGATAGGCCAGCTACGCTCAATATCTTCGACCTGGATCACTTCGGATACCTGGGCCACTGTCGTCACCGTTTGAAAACGTGGTTCGCCATAAGTTTCAAAGGTATTAATCAGATGACGGGCTTCCTCAACTGGCTCCGTGTTCGTTTGATCAAGCAGGCCAAGTGGCAGATGAGATCTGACACCTTGTTCAAAGGCCCACCAGTAATCTATATAACCGGGAGGTGTCAAACGCCACTGAAATTCGCATGACTCGGCCCTGATTTTCTCTCCCGGTGCAAGAAATTGATTATTGGTAAACGGAAGAAAGCGCAAGTGCAGCCCCAAATTCACGCAACAGCTTCCACCATATTTGTTGACCTGCACCCCAATAACATGGACCACCTGATCCATGTCTCGCTGGAAGCGTTGCCCACTTCCCTTAAACCCTAAACGGCGCAACAGCGGGGTCCATTCATCTCGCAAACAAGCAAAAAGGTTTCCCTTGAATCATTCATTTCAATAATCATGAATTAGGAGTAATAAATTCCTTTATACTCATCTGCCCAAATGTATACCTTAAAATTCGTAATGTGTTTTCTGATAACTCACAATTTAATGAAACCATACATTGCATTTGTTTATAGCGTGGTTGTCTCACCGGATCGGTATCATTACCGACCTGCACTGCAAACCGTTCTACCTCTTCATCACTGGCCTGTACTATTTCTACCTTATCAAAATCAAACAATTGACGACGAGTTAACCAATTTACTCGTAGAGTATCTCCCTCCAGAGACTGCTCTTTAACCATCTGGCGATTAAGCACAACTACAATTTGTCCTTTTAAGTTTAAGATTTCTCGACTCTGTTTACAGGCGCGGCAACCAAAGTAAGTAACGGTATCACCTTGTGGTAAGGATATTTGATGAGCGGCATAACTCACCATACAGCGGGGACATATCAGGCTGGAGGCCTGATGGCTCAACTCCTTCGTTGTTTCCTGAGCAATAGCTTTCAACAATTGAATAGCGATGGCACATAATTTGTGACTTTCATTAGCAGCAATTTTCTCAAGGGCAGGCACAGCTTCTCCACCGACAGCCACTATAGTAGCGCAACAATCAGCGTAAGCATCAGCAAAGTTACTGAGAGTTTCAAACAATTGCAGCAAAAACGTTTGCTCCACCCAAATATCATTTTCCTCATAAATCAGCTTATGACCACTGGCATCGAACTTAATAGAACCAGGTAGAGGATTGCGCAAATTGTTTGCAAATAAGCGGTTTATATCTTCGATAGTGATTTCCTTATCGAACAATTCTCTACTTTTGGAAGAGGCATAATTTCTATTCCAGGAGCTAAGTGGGCTAAGCTGTGTACAAGTGAGGCTTAGCTTTTTCTGCTGTACATCCACATGGTATACAAGCTCATACCCTTGATATTTACCGTGTACCCAGTATTCCAGGTGGCCTTTAGAGTAAGTTAAGTTTTTATCAGTGGCAAACTGCTGTAGGGTGCGGGTTATGTCCCTCGCCTGCTTATTAGTCTCTTTCACCAGGAGAATAGTGGATGCAAAAGCTACCAGAGCCGACTTAATGTAAAGATTTATCCGATTTAGCTGATTTTTTACAACCCTGGCTGTTGAATTCACTGGACCGAGAGCTTCTTCTGGATAGGACAATTTTTTTATAACAGGCACAGTTACAGTTGTGTTCTCTCTGTTTCGCTATTCAATAATCATCAAGGTATGCGCCGGCGCAGCGACCTCCCTCTCACTCCAGGCGACAGCCGCCAGGAGTCGCTGGCGGGCCGCTTCGAGTTTGGCCGGATCATTGGCGTGGATGGTGAAGAGCGGGTCGCCCTGGGCCAGTTGCGCGCCGACTTTGGCGTGGACAAGAATCCCGACGGCATAATCAATCGGGTCCCCTTTTTTGGCCCGGCCGCCGCCCAAATCCACCCCGGTTTTGCCAACTTCGGCGGCGTCTACCCCGGCGATAAAGCCGTTGCGGGGAGCGGCGACAGTTTCAATTAGCGTGGCCGTTGGCAGCAGGTCCGGGTTTTCCAACTGGCTGCGGTCGCCGCCCTGGGCGGTAATCCACTCGACAAACTTGGCCCAGGCTTGCCCGTTGTCCAGCGACTCGGCCAGCATGCGTTCGCCCTCGGCCAGACTGCTCGCTTTGCCGGCCAACTCCAGCATTTTGCCGCCGATGGTGAGACAGTGCTGGCGGAAATCAGGGGGGCCGCTCCCGCGTAAGGTCTCAATCGTTTCCCGCACCTCCAGCGCATTACCAACGGCAGCGCCCAGGGGTTGATTCATATCGGTCAGCACCGCTGCTACCTTGCGCCCGACGCCCTGCCCAATCTTGACCATCAGCCGGGCCAACGCCTCGGCCTGCTCGACCGTTTTCATGAACGCGCCCTGGCCCACCTTGACATCCAGCACAATGGCATCGGCCCCGGCGGCAATCTTTTTGCTCATGACGCTGGCGGCAATCAAGGGCAGGCTTTCGACGGTGGCGGTTACATCGCGCAAGGCGTAAAATTTGCCATCCGCCGGGGCCAGGTCGGCGCTCTGGCCAGAAACGACGACGCCATGTTGGGCCAGCATGTCCATAAACTGCGCGGTGGTCAGGCTGACGTTGAAGCCGCGAATACTTTCCAGCTTATCAATTGTACCGCCCGAAAAGCCCAGTCCCCGCCCGCTCATTTTACCCACCGGCAGACCATGACAGGCCACCAGCGGCGCAACCACCAGGGTAGTTTTGTCGCCCACGCCGCCCGTGGAGTGCTTATCCACCACAAACGGGGCGATGGAGTGCAAATCCAGCGTATCGCCGGAGCGGGCCATATGCAGGGTCAGCGCGGTGGCTTCGGCTTCGGTCATGCCGTTGAGCAGCACGGCCATGCACCAGGCGCTGGCCTGGTAGTCGGGGATGTCGCCGCGGGTGTAACCCTCGACAAAGAATTTGAGTTCGTCGCTGGTCAGTTCTTGTTTGTCACGTTTTTTGGCAATGATGTCTACGGCGCGCATGGTATCTCCTATGGGTTTGAATGTAAAGGGTGACCGGAGACCGGGGACGGGGGACGGGCGACTCCTGTCCTGGGTCAGTGGTCTTTGGTCACAAAGACCGGGATTTCAATACCCTGAGCAATGATTTCTTTTTGAATGAAGTCGTTGGTCGTGTCATAATAATCGGCCAGGGGGAAAACGAGGGGTTGAATATCCAGTTTGTAGGGCATAGCTCGAATCATTAAATCAGCCATAATCTCTATCTCATTCTCAGTGGTAACGTCTGGTGAAAAAATTGCCAAATCAATATCGCTGTCTTGATGAAATGTACCCTGAGCAAATGAGCCAAACAGCATAACTCGCTCAAGCTGATAATATTGCGTTAGGTCATTTAGATAACTTTTTAAGGGTTGCTCGATGGTAAGTGGGATTTGAGCCACTGAAAAATCTCCTGAGTTTGTTTTAGAAAATCCTGCGAAATGTTTGGATCAAGTATTTGGGAGAGTTTTTGTTTGTAAACCGGATACCGTCCTTTGATGTAATAGGCGTTAAGTTGACCCATAATATAGGTAGCGGCCACTGTTCTGCATCGCTAAGGCTGTCTCAAGGTCGTATTCAGCTATGTCAAGCCAATGCTCAACTTTTTCTTCGGGTGTCATAGGTTTGGTTATGGGGCCACATACAAATACATTAACGGCGACCCGGCATTGAACTGGAGGAGCTGCTTGACTTCCTCGACCGGACTGGGTTGATTGAAGACGCCGCCCAACGCCTGAAAGAAGCTTACCGGTTGGTCATACTCGACCAGGCGCGGCTCACCACTGATACCGCCCAACTCGGCGGCGCGATCAATGGCCTCGGGTAGATAGCCCAGGTTGTCTACCAGGCCCATGGCTTTGGCCTGTTTGCCGGTGCAAACCCGACCATCGGCCACTTCGCGCACCTGCTCCTGGCTCATCTTGCGGCCTTCGGCCACGATGCGCACAAATTCGTCGTAAGATTCGTCAATAATGGCCTGCCACAAAGCCTGATCTTCGGGGGTGAACTCGCGGAAGGGGTTGCCGGTATCCTTGTATTTGCCGCTTTTGACGGTGATGGCGGTAATGCCGTACTCTTCGGCAAAGCCTTCCAGGTTGATAAATTGGCTGATCACGCCAATCGAGCAGGTGAGGGTGTGGGGGCTGGCCCAGATTTCCTGGGTGGGGGCAGAGACGTAATAACCCCCGGAAGCAGCCAGGCTGCCCATCGCGGTGATAATCGGCTTATTCATCGCTTTGACTTGCAGGTAAATTTCATCAGAGGCAAAGACGCTGCCGCCGGGGCTATCAACAAACAGGACAACCGCCTTAACGCTGTCATCTTCGTTGGCGTCCTTAAGATTTTCAATGATTTGCTCGCTAAAGGCCCCGCCGCTGTCGGCGCTGAACGGGTTGGGGGCAGGCGCTTCGCCGGGCAGGATAATACCCTCGACCCGCACAATAGCGACGGCATCGCCAAAGGCCGGGCCATCATTATTCATACTATTAGCCACCAGCAGCCCCAAACCGACCAGTCCGCCACAGACCAGCAAGCCAACCAGGCTTAAGCCGATAAGCCAATACCACGTTTTTCTATGCATGTTGTTGCTCCTTAAATGGATGGTTGCAGTATAAGTAATATACTAAGCGCATGCTAAAATTTCCGTAAGACGGCATCCCTATGCCGTCCGCTGACGCATGGGGATGCGTCAGTTACGGAAATTTTGAAATGCGTTGGATATAGAAAAGGTAAAGATTGCTATCAGGATTATACCACAAACCCAGACAAACATTTCAATCATCCAGAGGCGGCCAGAAAAAAAGAGGGGCAAATCTTAGATTTGCCCCTCAAACAGTTTCGAGTTGGTCTAATCCTTGAGGATAATGGGTAAATGTGATTTAGCTGAGGAGTTGTAAGCATCGGCAAAGATTTGCCAGCTAAAAGCTAGATCGGGCCAGGAAAAGTAGGGGATCAGGATTACACCGGAAAAAAAGATGACCAGCGGAACAACAAAACGAATAAAGCGAGAAATAGTGCACCTCCTTTCACAAGCTGCATTTAATAACTCCTTGTGAGTGACACGGTTAAACCGCAGTTTAAGACTCAGCCGCCCGCTGACGCATAGGGATGCGCCTGCTACGGTGAAAAATTGGATCTACTGAGACTGCCAGGGACTTGCCCTGTCTTACCCACAAGGAAGAACTACCTTAAAGGAGACCTTATCCTATCTGCTTAAAATAAAGTGTGAATTCAGGGGACTGTTCTCCGGAGCCGAGGTGGGCTGGCCGACATATTCTACTTCGTCCAGCATCAGGCGAAAGACCGGGCCAACTTGTTTTACCTCAACATTGGGTAAATCGGGGGGGGAACCATCGGTGTAAACGGGACGCCGAGTAAGCTCACGTTGGATCAAACGACGCATATCTTCCGGCGCAATCAAAAAGCGATTGATAGCCTTGACATCTGGGCGCTGCCCCTCAACCAGTTGCAAATATTCAATAATAGGTACAGTTTGCCACCAGCCAAAGATGAGTGCATTCGGTTGTAACTCCTCAAGAATAGCTTCGCCACGGGTGCGGGTACTCCAATCATCCGACTGGTCAGCCAGCCGCCAATTCCAGCCCACGGCCAGCATGGTTGCCGCCATGATGAGGCCGGGGAACAGCCATCGTTCCGTTTGCGCCAGCCATTTACTTGATCCGGGCGAGCCAATCCAATCTAGCACCCCCTGATACCCCACCCCCATCCACAAAGCCCAGACCAGGTAGGTCGGTAAAAACATGGTATCTTTATCAATCACTCGATAGTCAATATAAAATGCGGCGGTGAAGCCAAACATCAAAAGCAGCATGCCACCCAGCCGCCAATCTCGTCGCAGCAACAGGACCAGTCCCATCAGCCCCGGTCCAATCCCAATGGCAAAAAATGAACGCCACAACTGGACAATGTAATTACTAATCTCTATCCATAGTTCAGCGCCCTGATAGGCCCACATCTGCCCGGCAAACGAGCGCCCGGTAACCAACCACCACAACCCCTGCGGCGTCTGCAAGTTCAGTGGGACAAAAGCCCCGGTGGCATCATAATGACCAGCGTAATTAAAGGCCGGATTGGCGCTGTAACGCCAGGGCAGGTAGAGATAAATACTCAAGCCCAGGCCAAAGGCCAGCAAGGTCGGCCCTAACGCCCGTGGCGACAGCGCCCGGCGCGGATTGACTGTTAAAACATACCAGGCGCAGCCGGGCAGCAGCAGCACAGTGGCCACATGATTGCCCAGGCTTAAACCGGTCAGCAGCGCCACCAGGGCCAATCGGAGGGAGGTCGGGTGATCGGCCCAGCGCAGAAGCAGCAAAATGAGGCCGGCCATTAAAGCCGTGTGCAGGGTATAGACTTCGGCGATGACCGACAGCGCCCAGAAAAACGGGGCTGAGGCCAGTAAGCCCAACGCCCCCACTGCCGCCCAGAGTCCAACCCGCCAGCGCCGCAAAATAAGGCTAGCCAAAGCGACGGTGAGCGCCCCATTAAAGGCCGAAAACAGGTTCATCCGGTAGCCCACATCCCCCACCGGCAGCCACGGCCAAAGCCAACCGAGCAGCAAATACAGGGGATAGCCGGTCGCCCGGACCAAGCCCCCGGTGGCCGCCGCCGTTGTCAATTCGGCGCTGTCAAGGTTGTAAACTGTCGGGGCCAGGGTTAATATGTACAAGCCAAAGGGCAGCCCAAACGCCAGCAGCAAAGGCCAATCTATAAAACTTAGGCGCGAGAACCAGCGGGCCAGCGCATTGACTGTAACCATCGGTTTTTGGATTAAAGTGTTCAAGCACGAACGCTCGTTCTTCCGAAGATAATGAGCAGGGCCACCATTTTGCTGGGCTGCCCCTCAACGCGCCCATGATACTGGTTTGATTAAGCCTTTTCTATACCAAAGTGGGCGATTTTGAACGGCCAAAAGAGCTATTTTTGTGGTCATACCATCGGCGCGCCCTCGTAGCGAGATTTACTCACCCGTTCGGGCGAAAGCAGGATAGTTGGAGACAACCTGAGAAGCTACTATAATATGCTAATTCTTACGAAAGCGACCCAAACCTTTGTCCAGCCATCATCCGCGCACCCCTGAGGAAATTCAGCAAGATTTACACGACCAACTGGGGCAGATACTTCGCCCCGGCGAAGCCCTGCCCGACTCGGCTAAGATAAATTGGCAACGCTACCGTAAAGTGCGCTGGTTTTTTGCCAAAGCCTTTCTCCAGGTTATCTGGTGGGATATTGTGCTCAACCGGCCTGGGTTGAGGTGGCTGCGCACGCCCCGTCTGCCGCGCTGGCAAAAGATTGCCCGCAATTATCGGGCGCTGGCCGTGGAAATGGGCGGGGTGTTGATAAAACTGGGCCAGTTTCTCAGCATCCGGGTAGACATTCTGCCCGGCGAAGTTACCCGCGAGTTGGCCGGCCTGCAAGACGAAGTGCCGCCCGAACGATTGGAAGACGTGCTGGCCCAAATCGAGGCCGATTTTGGCCGGCCGGTAAGCCAGTTGTTTCCCTGGTTTTCGCCGCAGCCGGTCGGGGCGGCCTCGCTGGCCCAGGTGCATCTGGCCCGGCTGCCCTCAGGGGAGGAAGTGGTGGTTAAGGCCCTGCGGCCTGGCATTGATGTGCTGGTGGAGACCGACCTGGCCGCCATTACCCTGGCGATTCGCTGGCTCAAGTTTTACAAACGAGTCAGCCGCCGGGTTGACCTGGATTGGCTGGCCGAAGAGTTTACGACTGTGACCCGCAACGAGCTGGATTTTGCCGCCGAAGGCCGCCACGCCGAACACTTTGCCCAGGATTTTGCCGATGACCCGCAGGTGTATATCCCCAAAGTTTACTGGGATTACTGCGGTCCCCGTACTCTGACCCTGGAAAACGTTGGCTACCTGAAAATTGGTGATCTGGCCGGGCTTGAGGCTGCCGGCATCAATTTATCCCAGGTAGCCCGGAAGTTTTATAATATTTACATGCGCCAGATTTTTATCACCAATTTTGTCCATGCCGACCCTCACCCCGGCAATGTTTTTGTCAAGCCGCTGCGGCATCCTGATGAACCCGAAGGGACCCACTTTAACCCCACCGAACCCGTCCCTTACCAACCCAACCGGCCTTTTCAAATTATTTTTGTAGATTTTGGCATGGTGGCCGCCATTCCCGAACGGCTGCGGGCAGCCCTGCGTGAATATGCCATCGCCGTCGGCACACGCGATGCGCACAAAATGGTGCAGTCGTATGTAAGCGCAGGCGTGCTGCTGCCCGGCGCAGATTTAAAGCGGTTGGAAGAAATTCACGAGGCCATGTTTGAGCGCTTTTGGGGGGTGCGCATGGGCCAGATGAGCAATGTCGCCTTTAGCGAAGCCCGCTACTTTATGCGGGAATACCGTGACATTATTAACGAAGCCCCGTTTCAATTTCAGGTAGATATGCTGTTTGTGGTCCGGGCGGTCGGCATTTTAGCGGGGATGGCTACCAACCTGGACCCCGAATTTGACCCCTGGGCCGAAACCATTCCCTTTGCCGAGCGGCTGGCCAAAGAAGATTTGCAGCAAAATTGGCGCGGCTGGCTGCAAGAAGCGGTTAACCTGGGCCAGTTGCTCTTTAACTTGCCCCAGCAGCTAGAGCGGGTGTTGACCCAGGCCCAACGGGGCAGCCTGACCCTCCAAACCTCGCTGGCCCCCGACGCTCGCAAAGCCGTGCAGCGGCTGGAACAAGCCCTTAACCGCCTGGGCTGGATGGTGGTAGCCGGCGCGCTGCTGCTGGCCGGGATTCAGCTTCAGACCAACAGCCAGAGCAACCCGTGGGGGGCCGGGCTGCTGGTTTTGGCCCTGGCCGCGTTTTTATGGGGCACGTTCAAGCGAGGCTAAGGCAGTTGTAAGATTTAAATTAGCCAAAACGTGTTACGTCTTGCGTGTTCCGTCTACTTTACCTGACGCAAGACGCAACACGAATATTGAGTAACTAATTTTCTTGAGCCTTCCCAAGCTTTTAAAAATCCGGCACTCCGTAAACGTGGACCGGGCCTTTTTTGCCCTTAACCAGCACCTCGCCCAGGTCAATCAGTTGGATGGGCTGGTGCATTTTGTCCTGCTCGGATAGTGTTAGGACGGCGTCGGGGGTGGTGATTTTGATCTGGCTTTTTAACTTTTCTTCCAGGGCTTCGTAGGCTTCGGAGCTAAGGATAATACTGTAGCCCGACACATTGCGGGTGAGAGCTTGCAGCCGGGCAGCCAAATTGACCACATCGCCAATAACGGTGTATTCGAACTGCTCGGCTGAACCAATTGGCCCGGCGATAACTGGGCCGTGGGCAATGCCAATTCCAATTTTTATCGGCGGCAGGCCCAGCACTTGCCAGCGTTCACTGAGGGTTTCTATGGCATAATGCAGAGCCAAAGCCGTCAGCAGAGCGGCCACGCTGGTTTTAGCCGGTGGTTCGGGCGTAGGCGCGCCAAAGTAGGCCATAATCGAATCGCCGCCGTATTTGCCGATAATCCCCCCCCCACCATGCACCTGGTTGGCAATGGTGGAGTAGTAATCGTTGAGAAAGAAAATAAGCTGCTCTGGATTATGGTGCGCTTCGGTCAGCAGGGTAAAATCGCGGATATCTACAAAAAGCACGCTGACCGTTTGGGTGATCCCTCTAAAATCCAGGCCATTTTCAATTAATGACTGCCGCACCGCCGGCGACATGGTTCGGCTCAGCAAATCTTGGTGTTGATGGAGCCGCTCCAGATTATTGACCATCTGGTTAAAGGCCGTAACCAGCCGGCCAATTTCATCGTCGCTTTCGTCGTCAATCCGAATAGTCAGATTACCCCTGGCCACTTTCTCCGCCGCCTGAATAATCCGCTCAACCCGCCCGATGAGTTGCCGGGTTAACCATAGACCCGGCCCAATCAAGGCCGCAAATGAAATAGCCGAAATGATTAGCAAAGTTGAAGGAAACTGTCCGGTTAGCCAATAGGTCAGGATCGACGTGACCGTTAGCATCCCCAACAGGATTAACAAGGGGATGATAATCCAAAACCGTAAGCTCGGGATCACAAGCCGTTTTCTGAGTGACTGGATGAAAATATCCAAAGTGTTTATTTTCATAGCATGGGTTTCTTTACCCAGTGAGCCGGTTTTGTCCATCAATTTTTGCCCAACCTGATAATAGCACCTGACGGGAAGCTAGACAAGTTAGCCAAAAGTTTGAGGCCCAACTTTTTTGTGCTATGATAACAGCGCAAGGGGGAATAAGCTGATGCAAATTAACGAACGTTGCCTTGACCGTATTCTAGCCACCGTGCAAAAACCCGCCCGTTATGTGGGCGGCGAATATAACAGCATTATCAAAGATTGGTCAGACCCGCAAATTTTAACCAAAGTGGCCCTGGCCTTTCCCGATGTGTATGATTTGGGCATGAGCAACCTGGGCCTGGCCATTCTGTACGATCTGCTCAACCGGCGCGACGACGTGCTGGCCGAGCGAGTCTACGTGCCCTGGCCCGATATGGAAGCCAAGATGCGGGCGGTGAGCATGCCTCTCTACGCCCTGGAAAGTAAACACGAGCTGCGCGACTTTGATTTGATTGGGATTAGTCTGCCTTACGAGCAGCTTTACACTAATGTGCTGACCCTGCTGGACATGGGCGGCCTGCCCCTGCGCAGCGAAGAGCGCGACGCCCGCTATCCGCTAGTTTGCGCCGGGGGCAACGCCGTGTTCAACCCCGAACCGATGGCCGACTTTATTGACTTTTTTGTGATGGGCGAGGGCGAAGATGTCATCGTTGAGATTATCCTGGCGCTGCGCGAAGTGCAGGGAGCCGAGCGAGACCGCCAACTGCGCCGGCTGGCTCGCATCCCCGGTGTGTACGTGCCCCGCTTTTACGCGCCCAGCTATTACCAGAAAGACGGGACGCTCTCGAACATCGAGCCGCTGGTGGAGGAAGCCGAGCCACATATTGTCAAGCGGATTACCCCGCTGATGCCCCCGCCAGTGACCCGCTTTGTGGTGCCCTTTGTGGATGTCACCTTTAACCGGGCTTCGATTGAAATTCAGCGGGGCTGCACGCGCGGCTGCCGCTTTTGCCAGGCCGGGATGATTTTCCGCCCGGTGCGAGAGCGCTCGCTGCAAGAACTGCTGGAGACGGTGGATAAAATTATGAGCGATACCGGCCACGAGGAGATCGGCCTGCTCTCGCTGAGCAGCAGCGACTACACCCAGATTGGCCCGCTGGTTAAAACCATCGCCGAAAAGTACGGTGAGCGGGCGCTGAATATCTCGCTGCCCAGTCTGCGCATCGAATCGTTTTCGGCCGATTTGATGGAGATGTTACAGGGCAGCCGCAAGAGCAGCTTTACCTTTGCCCCCGAAGCGGCCACCGACCGCATGCGTGATGTCATCAACAAATACATCAGCACCGAAGATTTGCTGCAAACCGCCGAAGAAGTCTACAGCCGGGGCTGGCGACTGATCAAGCTCTATTTTATGATCGGCCAGCCGACCGAGACCGACGAAGATGTGATTGCTATTGCCAAATTAGCCAAGCGGGTGCTGGCCATTGGCCGCAGGTATCACGGCGGCAAGGCCAAGGTGCGGGTTGGCGTGAGCACCTTTGTGCCCAAACCGCACACGCCTTTTCAGTGGGCCAGCCTGGCCAGCTTGGAAGACATCCGCCGCAAGCAAGATTTGATGCGCGACGAGTTTGGCCGGACACACGGGATTATTTTTAACTGGAATGAGCCGGAAGAGAGCCTGATGGAAGCCTTTCTCTCGCGCGGCGACCGCCGTCTGGGGGCGGTCATTCAAACAGCCTGGGAAAAGGGAGCCAAGTTCGATGCCTGGGGCGACTGGCACAGTCCCGCCGCCTGGCGCGAAGCCTTTGCTACCCACAACCTGGACCCGTGGTGGTACGCTCAGCGGCCCCGCCTGGCCGACGAGATTTTCCCCTGGGACCATATCAACGCCGGGGTAGAAAAGCGCTGGCTATTGATGGATTGGTATGCCGCCCAAAAGGGCGAAACCAAAGTAGACTGCCGCGAACACTGCTACCACTGCGGCATTTTAACCGCCTTCAAGGGCCTACGGGCCAACACCCCACCCCAGGCCTGGGAGTGCCCACCCATCCGCAACCCGCGCTGGAAGGAGTTGGCCGACAAGGGCGAGGTCATCGGCCTGACCCCCGTGGTTAAAGCCGCCATGACCCGCAGCCGAGCGCCGGAAGCATAGACCGATACTTTACTTTTTACGTTTTTCGTGCTAAAAATGTCGGCATGGTTCAAGTTAGATTGACACTTCTGGAAATTCAAATCGGAAATTCACCACAGAGACGCAGAGAAAATAATTAAAAAACTCTGCGCCTCCGCGCCTCTGTGGTAAAAAACTGACTCATAAAGACTCAGCATGCCACCCGATAACATCGCCGAAAAGTGCCAACAGTTTAATATCTCGCTGCCAATCCTGCTGGCCAAAGCCCGGCGGCGAGACATTACCGATGAAGCAGTTTTTGCGGCCATCCAGCAGGCCGCCAGCCGCGCCGAGCTGATCCGTGCCCTAAAACAGGCCGGTTTATCGTTGATTGACCTGGCCGACGGCGTGGGCCAGAGCCGCGAAACGGTTCGCAAAATCGTGGGGACCGGCGCGCCGCGCGCCGCCGAAATCGCCCGGCCCAAGCCCACCCGCACCATCGAGGAGATCCGCCGCGACATCTGGCAGGCGGCCATGCATGATCCGAGCTGGTGGCTGAATGACAGCCTGAGCCGCGACAAGATTATTGCCTATCTCAAAAGCTGCCATTACCCCGCCTCGCAGATCAAACGGGGCTTGCCCCGTTTGATCTGGCGGCCCAAGGCGGAGATTATCCTGATGGTTGCGTTTGGCCTGCCCCCGGAACAGCACCGGCAGTGGATCAACGAGCGCCTGGCCGAAGGACTTTCCTACACCGATATTTTGAAGCGCATCAATTCAAAAATAACGCTGCACCTCTCTTTGCCCACCTTTTTGCGCTACTGCCGCCTGGTTCAAGCAGACGAACGGCGCAGCGGCCCCTATTCCAAACAAAAACTGACCGTCCGGACCACCCCGGAAGCAAGCCTGCCCGGATAAACCACTCTGGACAGCTTGGGTTTTCTCCACTTTCTTTGTTGCACCTCTCGCCCATTCTCAGCGCAAAGATGAATTTGACTAAGCTGACAACAAACCAAGGCTTGCACTCCTATTTGCGAAGGTTAAACCCGATTGAACCCAAGGGGTTGCCTGGCAAACGTCCAGTAGTCGACGCCAGAGTGCATCTTGTCGGCTCAGGAGTTGGCGGAGCGGGTCTGTGCCCCCTTTAATTGCACCCATGAACAACATCTATACTAAGCGCACGTTAAAATTTCCGTAGGACGGCATCCCTATGCCGTCCGCTGACGCATGGGGATGCATCCGCTACGGAAATTTTGAAATGCGTTGGGTATATATAAAAGCATTTCAAATGTTCATCGCTCAGATTTACCAACGAACAAGGAGGAAAGACTATGCAACGCAAACGATTTTTTGTTACATGGCCCCGCTTTCATCAAGCAAAATCAGAGCATCACGAGGAAAGACTATGCAACGCAAACAATTTTTTGTTACCCTGCTCGCGGTATTGATCCTGGCGGTCCTGGTAGCCGCTATTCCTCCCGTCGCCACGGAAGAACCTGCCGCCGAAGCCCCCGTAGCGACCGAAGAAGCTGCGGCTGAAGCCCCCGTCGGCGACAAGCCCTTTGCCGGAACCCAGTTGGTGCTGGCCTCACAGACCAATCAGTATATCACCGCTTTCCGCGCCCTCTTCCCCAAATTTGAAGAAGAAACCGGCATCAAAATCACCATGGATGAACTGGGCTACGTTGACCACCGATTTTGTGGGTAACACGGCCAACTACGATTTGATGACGGTTGATATTGTCTGGAGCGGCGAATATACCGCTAACGGCTACACCTTGCCGCTGAACGACTTTGTGGAGCGGGATAAGGCTGAACTCCAAATGGACGACATCATGCCGGTCGCCTGGAACCTGGGCGAATGGGAAGGCAAACAGTGGGCTTATACTTATCTCCCTGCTGCGGGGGTGGTGCTGCGGGTCAGCTTGACTGCCGGGTTGAGCCAGGAAGGCAGTCAGGAAACACCGATTGCTTCTCTGGAAACAGCCCTGTGCATGGATGCCGACGCTATTGCCGTCTCACTCTTTTTGGATCGGGCCGGTGATATTGACATTTATCGCTGGCTGGCCAGCCTGGTGGACGCCAGCTACCGCTACGACAGGCCGGTAGGGGCCGAGATGGTGGCCATTGGGCGACGAGTCTGGCAAGCGCCCGATCCCCAGGCCGTCACGGCGCAAATTCATCGGGTTTTATTTGAGGGGGTAGAGTAGGAGGTATAGCGATCAAAAAACAAAACACCATTAAGTTATGACATTTGTCACTTGTAAAACTAAGGCAAAAAGCATAGAATTAATAATGGATCAATTCTTCCAAAATTTACCAAATTTGTCCTATCTCAGCAGTGACGCCTTTGTTGGAACTAAAGTAGCCAAATTTGACCCATAAAAGGTGTTGTTCCTCCATAAGTAGTTACTTCTATCTCCTGATCCACTTGCTTAAAATAAGGAGGTGATGGAGCGCCCTTCAGGGTTTAGAGCCTATCCGAATAACCCCGTGGGTGACGTATCCCTATACGTCACTGGCTGGCTCAGACAGACCAATCCCCCTTTCCGGAGCGGTTATTTTGCCACACTGGCGGCCCAGAGTCGGCTGCCAGAACAATCCTCCTTTCTTAACCTATCGTTCCAGGCCCCTCTTTTAACCCAGCCTAATCCCTTCGCAATAACCTCTCCATTGCCTCATCAGAGCCTGATCCCTTAAGGGCAAAAACAATACAACAATCGAAAATCCCATTAAATCAGTCGGTTTAATTATCATTTTTGATTCTCAAAGCCAGTAATAACTGCTCCCGCAGGATTGACAAATCCTGCGGCGGATATGGCTATCCGCCGCGAGCCAATTACCGGATTTGATGGTCAAAAATCTTTATTTTATGTTGTTCCATGGGAGGAAATGATGGAAGCATTTTTCACAGGTCTCCAAGATGTTTTGACCAAGCTCGGGGCCTCGGTCATCTTACCCATCATCATCTTCGTTCTGGGTTTAATCCTGGGCGCGAAACCGGGTAAGGCCTTCCGCTCCGGCGTTACCATTGGGATTGCTTTTGTCGGCATCAATCTGGTGATTGGATTGATGTGGACCAGCCTGAGCGAAGTGGCGCAGGCGATGGTCGAGCGCACCGGGGTGACGCTCAATGTGGTGGATGTGGGCTGGCCTTCAGCCGCAGCCATTGCCTTTGGCTCCAGTGTGGGCACCTTTGTCATTGCCATCGCCCTTATCGTCAACATCGTTATGTTAGCAACGCGGCTAACCAAGACACTCAACATTGATGTTTGGAATTACTGGCACTTCGCTTTTGTTGGTTCGCTGGTCGTTGTTGTTACCGGCAGCTTGTGGCTGGGGATTCTGGCCGCCGCGATTGCCGCCGCTTTTATGCTCTTCCTGGCCGACTGGACGGCGCCGGGGGTGCAAGATTATTATCAAATTCCGGGCCTGTCCATCCCCCACGGCACATCTGCGCCTTTTGCCCTGCTGGCCATTCCCCTTAACTGGGTGATAGACCATATTCCCGGCCTCAACCGCCTGGAAGCTGACCCCGAAAAAGTTCAGGAGAAATTTGGCGTTTTTGGCGAACCGGTCATTCTGGGCCTGGTTATAGGTTTTGTGCTCGGCCTGCTCGGTTTCTGGAGCAACGCCGATATCCAGGGTTCGATTATCAGGGTTTTGACGACAGCCATCAACCTGGCCGCAGTCATGCTGCTGCTGCCGCGCATGGTCCAGATTTTGATGGAGGGTCTGATCCCCATCTCAGAGGCAGCGCGGGATTTTATGCGCCGGCGCTTTGCCGACCGCGAAGTTTACATCGGGCTTGACTCGGCCATTCTGATTGGACATCCGGCCGCCATCTCGACCGCCCTGGTGTTGGTGCCGATTACCGTGCTTCTGGCCGTCATCCTGCCGGGCAACCGGGTCTTGCCCTTTGCCGACCTGGCGGTGATCCCCTTTGTCGTTTGTATGTTCGCCCCGATTACGCGGGGTAACATCATCCGCATGATTATCATCGGGACGGTTGTCATCGCCCTGGGTTTCTATGTGGGTACGGCGATGGCGCCTCAGTTCACCCAGGCTGCGGTTGACGCCAACTTCCAGATGCCGGAAAATGCCTCACAAATCATCAGCATTGCCGATGGCTTCAGTTGGTGGCCGCTGCTGATGATGAGCGTGGCCAGCTTGGCCGGCTGGATTGGCCTGCTGCTGGTCCTGGTGGTGCTGGGGGCGCTGCTGTTCTTCTATCTGCGCGACCCCCACACCTGGGAACGGATTGCCGGCGCTCCGGCTGAAGAAGTTGTTCCGACGCCAGCACCGGCCAAATAAGGCAGTTCCAAGATTTAAATTAACCAAAACGTGTTGCGTCTTGCATCCCAAGGGGAGGCTTCGCACTGTTCCGTCTGCTTTACCTCACGCAAGACGTAACACGCAACACGAATATTGAGTAATTATTTTCTTTGAAATGCCTTAGATTATCCGACCATGCTGGAATATTACCTCAAGGGAATGTTGGGCGCGTGGGGCAGTCCGGCGCTGGATTTTATCCGAGATCATCCTACGGTGGTAGCCGCTGTTTTACTGGTCTGGTTGGGTTTTGTTGCGGCGGGACGCTGGCAACTGTGGCGTATTCGACAAGAGAGTGTCAAGCTGGTAGTAGCGGCGGCCCATGAATTAACGGCCACAACCCCCCATTTGACTTCCCGTGAACTCTATGAGCGTATCTATATTCTCTGGAGCGAGAGGGTGGGCCGGTGGGCCTGGTTTGTGCCACATCGGTTAGGCTTGTGGCCGGCCCCGGTGACGGCCAAAACGGTGCAGCAAAAGTTCTCCTTTTCCCCCGAATGGGTCGCGGAGGTACTGCGCCAGCATGAGATCAAGTTGAAAGAAGATGGAAAACACATCCAGGCACACTGAACCCAAACAAGGCTGGCTGCGCCCCGATTTGGTTATTGCCCCTATGCCAGCCGAGAGCGCCGCCGAGGCCATCGCTCAGTTAGGAGCGCGTTTACAGGCCGGTGGTTTTGTCAAACCTTCCTGGGTGCAGGCCGCTATTGAGCGGGAGAAGATCTTTGCCACCGGGCTGCCCACCGCGGAGGTCGGGGTGGCTATTCCGCATACGGATGTTGAACATGTTTTGCAACAGGCAATTGCCGTAGGCGTATTGACGGAACCCATCTTATTTGGAGAAATGGGTAATCCAGAAAACACTGTCCCGGTCAGGTTGGTGTGCGCTCTGGCCGTGGCCCAGTCCCAATTCCTGCTTAAGCTGCTCCAGCAGTTAGTGCAAATGTTCCAAACGCCTGGCGTGTTGAGCCAGATTGTGAGCGCAGCCAGCCCGGCCCAGATTGCGCGGATTTTTGAAGATCATCTTGAGTTGACGGAGGACATCACAACATGAATGGTGAAAAGCGAGTCCTGATTGCTTGTGGCACTTCTATCGCCACGGCTACCGTCGTGGCCGAGAAGGTGAAAGAGATTGCCAAAGAAGCTGGGGTTAAAGTCAATGTCGTCCAGTGTAAGGCGGCCGAAGTGCGCAGCAAGATCAGCACTTTCAACCCTCACGTGATTGTGGCCACCACTCCCGTGCCCAAAGACTTGGGCATGCCCGTTTTCAACGGCGTCCCTTTTCTTTCGGGGGTGGGGATGGACAAGCTGAAGAGCCAGATCATTGAGGCGCTTCATCAAGCCTGACCCCCGCTCAAGCCTTCCCTTGCCTTACTTTAAAGAGGACCGGCAGCGGAGGCATATTTGGATCAACAGGGTGAATGAACTATGAGCGCAATTAAGCCACTGCAACCGGCCATGCTGCGCCGTCATTGCGATCCTGAGAGCTTTTCCTTTGAAACGACAGCCGAGTTGGAAGAGCTGACCGAGATTGTCGGGCAGGCTCGGGCGGTCGAAGCGGTCCGGTTTGGCATTGACATCCGGCGAGAAGGTTATAATTTATTCGTGCTGGGCCCGCCCGGCATTGGCAAACATTCGCTGGTGCGGCAATTTCTAGAACAAGAAGTTGGGGCCAAACCGACCCCGGCTGACTGGTGCTATGTCAACAACTTTGAACAACCGTACAAACCCCACGCTTTGGGCTTGCCTTCTGGTCGAGGTCAAACTCTCCGCCAAGACATGAATCAACTGGTGGAAGAGTTGCGCACTGTCATTCCGGCGGTATTTGATAGCGAAGATTACCGGACGCGCAAACAAGGACTAGAAGAGGAATTTAAGGAACGAGAAGAAAAGGCCTTTGCCGAACTCAAGCGGCGCGCTACGAAGCACGGCTTTGCTTTAATGAAAACGCCGGTCGGGCTGGCCTTTGCCCCCGTGCAAGACGGTCATGTGCTTACTCCCGAACAGTTCGATAAGCTGTCGGCGGCCGAACAGGAACGTATCACCACCAAACTGGCCGAGTTGCAAGAACAACTCCAGACCACAATTCAGCAGGGGCCTCGCTGGGAGCGAGAGTTTCGGGAGCGGCTGAAGGCGCTTAATCATGAGATCACCTTGCTGGCGGTGGGTCATTTGGTAGACGAACTGCGGGAGAAATATGTTGAACTGCCAGAAGTCGTCAACTATCTCAATGCAGTCCAGCAAGACATCGTTGAAAATACGGATGACTTTCGCCCGGCCGAGGAGCCATCGCCGGCGGCGGCTCTGGGATTTTCCTTGCCCGGACCCGTAAAAGACTCATCCCCCTTTCGACGTTATCAAGTCAATCTGCTGGTGGATAACAGCGCCCATCAGGGCGCCCCGGTTATCTACGAGGATCACCCGACCCACCAAAACCTGGTCGGCAAAGTAGAACATCTGGTAACCCAGATGGGGGCGTTGACCACCGATTTTACCCTGATCAGACCCGGCGCTTTGCATCGGGCCAACGGGGGCTATCTGGTGCTGGACGCGCACAAAGTGCTGCTGCAACCTTATGCCTGGGAGCAGCTCAAACGCGCCCTGCGCTCCGGCGAGATCCGAATCGAATCGCTGCAACAGATCTTTGGCCTAATCAGCACCGTCTCGCTGGAACCCGAACCGATCCCGCTCCAGGTGAAGATTGTTCTGGTTGGCGAACGGTTGTTGTATTATTTGCTTTACACGTATGACCCTGACTTTGCCGAGCTGTTTAAGGTGGAAGCAGACTTTGAGGAGCAGATGGAGCGCACGCCTGAAAATGATTTGCTCTATGCCCGCCTGGTGGGCGCCCTGGCCCGCAAGGAGGGCTTGCGCCACTTTGACCGGACGGCAGTGGCGCAGGTCATCGAACGCAGCGCCCGGCTGGCCGGCGACGCGGAGAAGCTATCCACCCATATGCAAAGCATCGCCGATTTGCTGCGCGAGGCCGACTATTGGGCCGGTCAAGCCGGCCGCCCGGTGGTCAGCGCCGGAGATGTGCAGCAAGCAATTGAAGCTCAGATTTATCGCGCCGACCGGCTGCGCCAGCGGATTCAAGAGGAGATACAACGGGAAACAATTTTGATTGATACACAAGGAGAAAAGGTCGGCCAGATCAATGGGTTGTCGGTTATGACGCTGGGGAGTTATGCCTTTGGCCGGCCTAGCCGCATTACCGCCCGGGTCTGGCTGGGCAAGGGTGAAGTGGTGGACATCGAACGGGAGGTTGAGTTGGGTGGGCCAATCCATTCTAAAGGGGTGCTCATCCTATCCGGATTTTTGGGAGCGCGCTACGCGCTAGAACGACCCCTATCATTATCGGCCAGCCTGGTTTTTGAGCAGTCCTACAGCGGCGTTGAAGGCGACAGCGCCTCCTCAGCCGAGTTGTACGCGCTGCTGTCGGCCCTGGCCGAAGCGCCGCTCAAGCAGTCGCTGGCCGTCACCGGGTCGGTTAACCAACACGGGCAGGTGCAGGCGATTGGCGGGGTTAACGAGAAGATTGAAGGCTTTTTTGACCTGTGCCGGGCCAGAGGCTTGACCGGGAGGCAGGGGGTCTTGATCCCGGCGGCCAATGTGAAACACCTGATGCTGCGCCAGGACGTGGTCGAGGCCGTCGCTGCCGGGAAGTTTCAAATTTATCCGGTAGAAACAATTGACCAGGGTATCGAAATTTTGACCGGTCTGCCGGCCGGCGAGCGAGACGAGGCCGGGAACTATCCCGAAGGCAGCCTCAACCAGCGGGTTGAGGCGCGCTTAGCAGCCCTGGCCGACAAGTGGCGAGCCTTCAGCGCGCCCCCACCTGAAGCCAAACAGGAGGGCCAGCCATGAAGGAAGAAGAGCGTGAACTGGTCATCCGGCGGATTCTGGTGGCGCTGGACTCGTCGCGCCACAGTTTGGCCGCCCTGAAAGCGGCAGCGGAATTGGCAACTCGCCTCAAAGCGGAACTGATTGGACTTTTTGTGGAAGATATCAATTTGCTGCGGCTGGCCGGATTGCCCTTTGCCCGGGAAATACGCTATCCCTCAGCCGTTATTCAAGAAATGGAAAGCTCTCGGCTGGAACGCGAATTGAAGGCACAAGCCGCCCAGGCCCGCCAAGCCCTGATGGCCGCCGCGGAACAGGCGCAAGTAGCCTGGTCTTTCCGGGTAGTCCGGGGGCAGGTTACGGCAGAGGTGCTGGCGGCGGCTCTGGAGGCGGACCTGCTCAGTTTGGGCATAGCCAGTGGGCCGGCGACCCGGCGGGGTCAAATGGGCTCTACGGCCCGCACCGTGGCCGCTGAAGCGCCTCGGGCGGTGCTTTTGCTCCAACACGGTGAGAAGATTAAAGGGCCAATCCTGGTTACCTACGATGGCTCGCCCGCAGCCAGGCAGGCGTTGGCGATGGCCGTTCATCTTGCTCAAACAACTGAGCCGGTTAACCGGCTGACTTTGACGGTGCTGATTCTGGCCGGCGAGGAGATGCTTGACACAGCGCAGCGTTTAGAGCAAGAGGTGACTGCCTGGCTAGAAGAGCGCGGGCTTCAGGCCAATTGTCGCCGTTTGACCCGGACCGGTGTGTTTCACCTGGCCCAGGTGGTGCAGGCGGAGCAGAGTGGCTTGCTGGTATTGAGCGGCACAAGATTATCTCTTCAAATTGAAACTATCCAGGCGCTCCTGGATCAGATAGATTGTCCGATCCTGCTGATTAGGAGTTCGGGGGTATAGTTACAAAGAAAGGAGCAGCGCGATGGCAGTCATAACTATTTCTCGACAGTATGGCAGTGGCGGCGACGAAATTGCCGCTCGTCTCTGCGAGGTATTGGGCTATCGTTTCTTTGACAAAAGGCTCATGGCCCAGGTTGCCGCCGAAGCGGGTTTGTCATTGTCAGAGATGGTAGATTTTTCTGAAGACAATTATAAGTTGCAAAACTTCTTCGAGCGCTTATTTGGGCGGCGTAGCTCGCGGGTGGTCATCCCCACAAATGCTGAGATCGAAGGGGTTAGCAGCTCACGAAGTGATGTCTTCATTCCGGGTCTGGGGCTGCTTCCGTACGAAGTTCCCAATAGATTAGCCTTCAAAGAAGTAGAGGAACAACCGGAGGAAGCCAAGAGCATTACCCTTGTCCAATCTATTGTCCATGCAGCTTATAAACATGGCAATGTTGTGATTGTGGGGCGGGGTGGGCAGGCCATTCTCAAAGACAAACCTGATGTCCTGCACGTGCGGATTGTTGCCTCATTAGACGCCCGGACGCAACGGCTGCACGAAAAGGCAAACTTTAGCCTGGGTGGAGCCCAAGACAGCGCCATCCAACACGATCGAGCTTCAGCCGAATACCTGAAACGTTTCTACAATGTTGACTGGACTGACCCGATCCTGTATGATTTGGTGATCAATACTACCAAATTGGGTCTCGAAGGGGCGACCCAACTCATCGTTGACGCCGTTAAGCGTCTGCCAGCAACAAAGCCGGCCTGATTTGCTGCCCAATATCGCGGTCATCCCCGGTGAAGTAAACTCAACTTAGTAACCTGAGTTCGACATTTTGCCGAAAATCACCCTTCGATGCACCCACTCCCTTTGGTCGCGGCTACTCAGGATGATTTTCGGCTCAATTATCCCATCCTGAGTAGCGCGTATCGAAGCTGCGTCCTGAGCTTGTTGAAGGGGGTGCGATTTGAAAACTCCGAACTCAGGTTAGTAACAAGCTTTTAGTTATCGCCGCCCAATAACGCCTCAATCTCCTGCATCTGGGCCGGGGTCAGCGGGCCGAAGCGCATCGCCCCGGCGTTTTCCTCCACCTGAGCCACAGTTTTGAAACCGGGAATCGGGATCGTCTGCTCGCTGCGTCCCCAGATCCAGGCCAGAGCGCCCTGAACCAGACTCCGGCCATTGCTGGTTAAAATTTCTCGGACGGCCTCTAGCCGCTCCAGAAACTCCGGGCGTGGTCTTCCTTCGTGGAAATATGATACCCACTCATGACCGCTGCCGCGCACATCATCCGCCGGCAGAACAGACTGGGCATTGAACTTGCCGCTTAAAAAGCCCATCGCCAACGGGCTGCGATTAATGCTGGCCAGGTTATGCTGCTCGCACAACTCGACCAACTCACGGGCATTCTCAAAAACATTCAAATTATGCTGGATGGCCGTGCAATGGGGCTTATCGGCAAACAAGCGGCTACAGGCAAGATCATCCGTGCTCCAACCATAGGCCCGAATTAGCCCCTCTGCCTGTAACTTTTCCAACGTTTCGGCCACCCCTTCGGCCTGCTGCGGGGGCAAGGACCAGATATGCAGTTGGTACAAATCCAGGTAATCCGTCTTCAAACGCCGCAAAGAAGCTTCGCAGGCGCGGCGGATGTAGGCCGGTGACGCATCCTGGCCGGTGAGTTCACGCCGTTCCTCGTCATAGGTATGGCCAAACTTGGTGGCAATGACAACATGAGGCCGGCGACCGGCCAGAGCCTGGCCCAAAATACGCTCGCTGTGTCCCGTACCATAAGCATCGGCCGTGTCAAAGAAAGTGACCCCCAGATCAATGGCCTGGTGGATGGCGCGAATAGACTCGGCGTCATCTACCGCTCCCCAGCCGTCAGCCTTGCCATCCATCTGGAAAGGGCCGCCAATGGCCCAACACCCCAGGCCCATGGCGCTGACTTCGATGCCGGATCTCCCTAACTTTCTGCTCAAGATTGTACTCATAAAATTTGTCTCTCCTCTGAAAATAGACTGCTGGAGTGCAAAGCTTGCTTTGCCATGTCGCAAGGCAAGCCTTGCCCTCCAAATTTTCGTTCCTGGTGGCGTACCCCAAGTTCGTGAACACTCCTCCCTCACCCAAACCCTCCCCTCGTAGGGGAAGGGCGGGAGGGGGCCGGACGATATTTTAACCTGATTCTAAATGATAATTGGTTCTATTGATAGTACCACTATATAGATATTTTGATAAGTCCGGTTTCTAATATTGACAAGTGGGACTATCTAAAAATACAAAAATAAGTATACTTACATCATCAGCTAAGGAGATGAATAAGATGCGTATCCCCCTCGACCGGCAGAGCGCCGTGCCCCTCTATCAGCAAATCGAAGCCTATCTGCGGCAGCATATTCTTTCAGGCAGCCTTGCCCCCGAAACGCGCCTGCCGGCTACCCGCCAACTGGCCCAAGATTTGGGGGTCAGCCGGATCACGGTCAAAAATGCCTATGCCGAATTGGAAAGTGAGGGCTTGATTGGCAGCCGGGAAGGGAGTGGCACTTATGTGCTGCCACCGGGTCCGCTCCCGGCTTCTGAGAAAAACGAGGCAGCTATTTCCTGGCCGCTGTGGCAGCAAGATGTTCAGGTGGAGGATGGAATAACTGAGGAGATAGTTTTGGCTCAAACCTCACTGCATACCTCCCATCCGCAGCCCATTGCTTTTACCGGCGTGGGCGATCCCCGCCAGTTCCCGCTCAAAGATTTTTACCAGGCCCTACAGACAGTGATACGGCGGGATGGGATCACCGCGCTGGAATATGGCGAATTTGGCCGGGGCTACCCACCCCTGCGTAAAACCATCGCCCACGTTTTAGCCAGCCAGGGTATCCAGACCCATCCCGACCAGATCCTCATTACCTCCGGCTCGCAGCAGGCCCTGGCCCTGGTTTGTCAGCTTCTACTCAGGCCGGGCGATGTCATCCTGGTGGAAAATCCAACCTACAACTTTGCCCTGGATTTATGCCGCTCGCTCCAGCTGAAAATTGTGGGGGTTCCGCTGGACGAGCATGGCATGCGGGTTGATCTGCTGGAACCTTTACTCCAACAGCATCATCCCAAACTGCTCTACACGATTCCCAATTTTCAAAACCCAAGCGGGGCTTGTTTGAGTGGGGCGCGGCGACGCCAGTTGATGGCGCTGGCCGAGCGTTATAATCTGCCCGTTTTGGAAGATGATTTTGTGGGCGATTTACGGTATGAGGGACGCGCCCAACCCGCCATTAAAGCCCTTGACCCCGGTGGGCGAGTCATTTATATCGGCACTTTTTCCAAGATGTTGATGCCGGGTTTGCGGGTGGGTTTTCTGGTAGCGGAGGGTCCCATCTTTAGCCGGCTGGTCAATGGTAAACGGGTCAATGATCTCACCACCTCTCCCCTGATTCAACGAACCCTGGATGAATACGTTACCATTGGCCGTTACCAGGCTCATTTGCGGCGTTCTTGCCGCATCTATCGCCAACGGCGAGATGCGATGGTAGCGGCAATTAAACGCTATTTACCGCCAGAGTTTAAGGTTTATCCACCCCAGGGTGGATTATTTATCTGGCTGCGCTTGCCGGAACATACATCTTCGCTAAAGTTACTGCCGCTGGCCGCCGCAGAAGGGGTAGAGTTTGCGCCTGGGACTCGGTTTTTCGCCAACCCCGCCGAGGGAGAAAACTACCTGCGGCTCAATTTTGCCACTCAAACGCCTGGAGATATCGAAGAAGGAGTGCGGCGATTAGGGGTGGCGCTAAAGCGATTGATGGTCAAAGTTACATAATAAAGAATCTGCTCAACGATCAAGGTAGCAGGGTAGCATGTAGCAGGTGATAAGTTTGCTACTTTGCTACCCTGCTACTTGTTTTAACGACAAAAACTTTGCTGGAGCATTATATTTGTTTCCAGGCCCGCTTACCTGGCCTCCGGCATAGGTTTGTCGAGGAAGGACGGGATGATCGGCAGGAGTAAATCGGCGCGATCTGCCAGCGTCACATGGGTGGTGCCGGGCAGGATGGCAAGCTGTGAATCGGGCGGGCCTTCGGGTGTATCCCCCATAATGCCGCCGCCAAACAGGCGAAACATCTCGACGGCGTGTTCGGGGCGGACAATATCGGAATCCCCGATGATGAACAGGGCCGGGGCCTTGATCGCCGCAATGGTCTCGTCCGGTATATCCTTGAGGTCCTTATCCATTTGCATTACTTTGGTAAACAGCGTGTCGAAATCCTCCGGCCGGGGCGCTATTTGCTTGTATTCCTCATGCCAGGGCGAGCCATACATCATGTCCGGCGTCATCTGCTGCAAACCGTCCATTAGCCCAGGGTGGAGGCCGTCAAGCTTGTAGGAAACCGAGGCGAACACCAGCTTGCGCACCAGCTCCGGGTGGCGGATGGCTACCTGCAAAACAACCGCAGCGCCCATGCTGTAGCCAAAGAAATCGGCCTTTTCGATGCCAAGCTGTTGGAGGGCGGCGGCCGTGTCGTCGGCCATCTGCTCGTAGCTCAAGGGACGATCAATATCGGCGGTGTGGCCGTGACCTTGCAGCTCAAAGGCGATAACCTGCCGGGTTTTGGCCAGTTCCGGCAGCAGCTTGCCAAACGAGGTGCCGATGGCCGAAAAAGCCCCGTGCAGCAGCACCAGCGGCTGTCCTTCGCCGTGAATCTCGTAGTACATCTTGAGACCGTTGACATTAACATACTTACCTTGTGAATTTTTTGACTCCATGTTTGTCTCTCCTTGTATAAATCAGAATGAGCCTGTTTTGACTCCTCCCGCACGCTTGAATGAAGCAATAATCACGCCAGATGGTGAAGCTTTAGATTCTACCAATGTATAGGCAGCGGGAATGGTACCTTTATCAAACAAGCGTTTTCCCATACCGAGGGTCACCGGAAATATTTTAAGCCAAAATTCATCTACCAAATCGTCCGCCAATAACGTCTGAATGAGATTGCTACTGCCATGCACTTGTAAGTCAGGACCCTCTTGTTGTTTGAGTTTCTTAATTTCATCCGCAACATTGCCTTTTAAAAAGACCGAGTTACTCCACTCATGCTTTGTAAGCGTATTTGAAACAACATATTTTGTTACAGTGTTGATGCCAGGCCATTGATCTTCATGCTGGGGCCAATAGGAGGCAAATATCTCAAATGTTTTTCTCCCTAATAACAAATCAAATGGCTTACTTATTTGCTGGCCCATAGCCTGACCCAGAAATTCATCAAAGTACGGCACAGTCCAGCCACCGTACCTGAAACCACTCGTCGGGTCTTCCTCTGGTCCACCAGGCGCCTGCATGACGCCATCAAGGGTAATAAAAGATAGAACAATAATCTTTCTCATCTGATTCTCCTTTTTCAATAAATTTATTTTAGGCCGGCCTGTGCGAGAGGATAACCGTACCGGAAGGCAGGGTTTTGGCCTCTACCAGTTCCAGCTTTGCGGTGTCCATGCCCTCAAAAATGCGTTTGCCGCTGCCCCAAATAACGGGGACAACCCACAGCCGATGCTCGTCAAGGAGGCCGTGTTGCAGCAGCGTCTGGACCAGACGGCCAGTGCCGTAAATCAAGATGTCTTGGCCTGGCTGCTGTTTGAGTTTAGCGACTTCTTCCGCAACGTTGCCTTTGATCAGCGTTGCCGGCCCCCATTCGAGCGGCTGGGCTAACGTTGTCGAAACGACATATTTGGTCATGCTGTTGATCTTGTCGGCAAAATCACCGGTTCGGGAGGGCCAGGCTTCGGCAAAGCCTTGATACGTTTCTCGCCCCAGCAGCAGGGTGTCGGCGGCAAAGAGTTGGGCGCTGGCAAATATTCCCGCTGCCTCGTCAAAGTAGTCGAGGGACCAGTGATGGGGATTTTCTATGACTCCATCCAGAGTGGCGTAGGTTGAAACAATAATTCTTCTCACGTTAGATCTCCTTTTATTGTGTGTGGTTTATTGCTGACACGGCCATCATAACACAATAAAAGGAGGCTGTCTTGAACAAAAACGACAACTATTCAGACTTATCTGCACGGAGAATTTGAGCGGGGGTTTGGCCGATGAAATGCTTTAGCGAGCGGGTCAGGTGCGGCTGGTCGGCATAGCCAGCGTGATACACGGCATCGGCGATAGAAAGACCCTGCCCCAAGAGCGCTACAGCCTGGCGGGCACGCTCGATCTGATCGAATGTGCCACGAGTCAACCCGGTTGCCTGCAAGAAACGACGCTGGACGGAACGCAGCGACATGTCAAGCGGCCGGTTTTGTAACACCGCCTCAACCACCGGTTCACGCACCAGCAGTCCTTGCCGCACCAGTCGGGCGACAAAAGTATCCGCATTATCAAAGTCGGGGAATTGCCAGGCCGAACCATGCAGCCAGAAGGATTGACTGCTGGCTTCGGGCAGCGTCGAATCGTTTCGATCCAACAGCTTGATGAGGGGCAGATGAGGCATAAAAGCCCCATGTTTAAAGACAATCCCAAAAAACTCGGCGTCGGCCGGATAGTCTGCCGGTGTGGCTTTGGTTTCCGGCCCCCGCACAGTAAAGGTAGTCTTGCCCTGGTATGTGGTTACGACCATCTCCCAATGATTCTCGGCCGTCGAGACAAAAGAGCCGCTGCGCTCACTTTGCGTACGCCAGATCCTTTCGACAAACGGCGAGTCTGACGGTCTTTCGTCAAAATCAAAGTTCATGGTGGTTTCCCCCCTGGAAAATGTGAGCTAATCAACAAAATTCGGAGACTATGTTGAATATCTTTGAGCCGCCCGTGCTCGGGCCTTGGCCGCCTCTTCTTGGCGGTTCTTCGCCGGCGCATTGGTTTCCAGCGAATGGAGCAGGGTGCGGGTAACGGCGGCAATCTCGTCAACGGCGGCCAGGAAGGCCGCTTCGTTAGCTTTGGAGGGCTGGTTGAAGCCGCTCACCTTACGCACAAATTGCAGGGAGGCGGCCCGAATCTCGTCGTCGGTCACGGGCGGTTCAAAATTAAAAAGCGACTTGATGTTTCTGCACATAATCATTACCCCTAGACATCTTCATAAGAAGAATCTTTGACAAATGTGATAAGATTTTTACTCACTGACAGAAGGGAACACAGACAAAATAATCAAAAATTTATTCGTCCGTGTTCTTTTCTGCCTGTGAGTCATCCTGGCCTGTCTCGGCGGTTTGAGGCGTAGCTTCGTTAGGAAATGGGTGACTGAGGCAGCACCGGCTTGATGTCAACGATGGGCGTGCCGTCAATCGCTTCCAGCGGCCCTACTTTTAAGCGATGCCCGTCAATCTCCAGAATCGTAACCGGGTGTAAACCCAGCGGGTTGGGGCGATCAGGTGAACGGGTGGCAAAGACACCGGTTAACGGGATTGTTTTGTCATCACGGGGGTGCAGCTTCAGGATGTCACGCCGGGCCAGGTGAAACCAGGTGATGACGATAATTTTATCACCCACAGCCAATCCGTCAAGCCCTTCGGCCAGCGCCGGCTCCACCTCGAGCCAAGCGTCAGGCGCACCTTCGTTGCCCTGCATAGGGGCATCGGCAAGATGTTTGAGCGGCGAGCGGACGAAGCCAACCGGATAAAGTGTAAATTCAAGCTCTGGCATTATCTTATTTGCCGTTGGGTCCGGCGGCAAAGCCATCCAGTGAAATGTGCATGAATAAAACTACTTTTCTCATTTTATGGCTACTTTCTGCTTCAGGCTCAGGTAATGATCTCGCTGCTCTTTATCAAGGTGTTCAAGTGCGTAACGCAAGAGGGTACGCGGCATGGTCGCGGCATATTGATCTAAAAAGCTTAATAGTTTTTGACGATCCTTTTGGCCGGCTTCGCGCAGCATCCACCCGGTAGCCTTATGAATTAAATCCTGATCATCGTTAAGCAATAGCTCCGCGATTTTAAAGGTGTCAGCAACGTCATCCTGTCTAATAAAATATCCCGTGCTCACTATAGCGGTGCGGCGTTTCCACAAACTGTCAGAGCGGGCCAGCTTGTACAAAATATCGCGCGGTTTATCAAACAAGTAGCCGCCGACGACATAAGGCGCGCTGCGGTCAACCAAATCCCAGTTGTTAATTCTATCATGGCGTCTTAAATAAAGATCAAACAGCGCTTTTTTGCGCACCTCTGGTGTTTTTTTGCGACGAGCCTCCCAATCCATAATGCTAACGGCGCCAACTCTGACCTCGTGGATCGGGTTTTCGAGCAATTTTTCGATCTCCTCAAGGGGCATATCAATAAACTCTTTGGCCAACGCAAAAATCTGCCCCATGCGCACGCCTATAAAAATATCGCCCTCGCCGTACTGGCCTGGGCCGGTTTTAAAGTAGCGCCGATGCTTCTCCGCTTCTTCCAGCGAACTTTGAGCTTTTAACCTTTCAATAAAATGCTCTGCATTAACATCCGTGGTATGATGATTCTTGGTCATTGAAAGTGTCAGTCCTTTCATTCGGTCATATCTCTTGAGCGTCTAAAACTATTTTTTAGCCACTTCATACTGAAGCAGAAGCGCTCCACCTCTATGCTATATTCTCTGCTTATGAGGTGGGACGCTCCTGCACGACCCAACTGTTGCCGTCGGGATCGTTAAAGAAGATGAACGAGTTCCAATCTCCGCCTCGCCCCTCAACCAAGACCGCGCCCTCGTAGTGCTGGACCTGGCTGACCGTCACGCCCCGCTCGACCAGTTCAGTCCGGGCCGCCTCGATGTCAGATACGACGAGTTGCAGGCCCTTGACCGAGCCCGGCAGCATTTCAACGCCTCCAGTGCCTATGACGATTGAGCAGGCCGAGCCAGGCGGGGTTAGTTGCACAAAACGCATTTCGTCGCTGATTCGGGTGTCGTGATCAACCACAAAGCCGGCCTGCTCGCTGTAGAAGCGCTTGGCCCGATCCACATCCATGACGGGCACAACCACCACTTCAAGCTTCCAATCCATTGTTTAATCTCCTTGACGCCTTATTTTCGGATAGGCGCGCTTTAATGATTTTCTCGACCAGCGGGGTAGGGAGAGGATTATCCGGGGTAAAGTGGATGGTCGCTCCGCTTACTTTATGGGTTTTGGTAATCTCATCTTTCATGGCAGCGGCGAGTTTTGGGCTGGCGGTGAAAAACGAAAGATGCTTTTTTTGCGACACAAAGCCAACCAGGTCATGGCCCAGCGAAAACATCACCGTCGTTCCATACGATATTCGCTCTTCCACCTGCGGGACAGTTTCCTTTATGAGCCGCCGCAGGCTCTCAAGCGCGTCTTGCTCGTTCTGGGGCAGCGTGGCCAGATACGCCTCCACCGCCGCCGAATCGTTTTTTGATTTGGTAGCCATAATGTGTTCTCACTTATCTTGGTTGGTAGGTAAGGATCGCCACGCCCGTAGGAGTCGTATTGGTGTTTACAAGCTTCAGCCGTTTCAGCTCGCTCCCATCCTTAAAGAGACGCTTGCCGCTGCCGGCAACTACAGGGTGAATCATCAACATCAACTCGTCGAGGAGGTTGCTTTGCAGCAAAGATTGAACCAGGGTGGGACTGCCGGTGACGCCGATATTCTTGCCCGGCTGCTGCTTCAGCCAGGTAATTGCTTCCGCCAGGTTTTCCTTGATCAGCGTGACATTATCCCATTTCCCCCACTCGACCCGGTCCAGGGTGGTGGAGACAACATACTTGGGGGCATTATTGATGAAGCTGGCAAACGGTTCATCGGTCGAAGCCGGCCAGTATCCCGCCCACTCCTGATAGGTCACTCGCCCCATGACGATGGTGTCTGTCTCAGTGAGGAAGGTTCCCAGAGCCGCCATCATGCCTTCATCAAAGTGGTCAAACTGCCATTGATCCGGCGACTCCGTCACGCCATCCAGCGAGATGAACAGGCCTGATGCTACTTTTCTCATTAGTTAATTCTCCTTATGTTTAATAATTCAGAAAACTCAGATGCTGTCTTACTGATTATGCGGCATAAACGTTATTTCCCAGCCAGCCAACCGACGCCGGGGACGTGGATCCGTCAACTGTCCCCGACCAAACCACAACCAAGAGGCTGATGGTCGCCCGGCTCAGCGACGGACGCGGTAACGGATGTGCGTGGCTTCCGGCGTGTCTATCACCCGGACGATCTCCAACTCGATGCGTGACGGCAACACCTCGAACAGCCGACGGCCACCGCCGAACAACACCGGGATCTGGTGGATCTGCAACTCATCCAGCACCCCGGCCTCGAGCGCCCGCTGCGCTGTGTACGCACCATGCACCATCACGTTGCGGTCACCGGCGGCAGCCTTCGCCTGCGCCATCGCGCTCTCGATCCCATCGGTCACGTACGTCACCAACGGATAGTTCGCCACCGAAGGGCCTGGCGGCCGGTGACTGGGCACGAAAATCGGGACGCCGTGATGATTTCCGCCCCAGTGATCGACCTGCTCCACCGTGCGCCGGCCGGCAAGCACTGCGCCCGTCGCATTGATTTCGTCCATGAAGTGCGCCCCCCAGCCGGTCCCCTTCGCGTCGGGTGGTGCTGCTTCGAACCCGTACCACTCGTGCAGCCGCATGAAGCCGTCGCCGCCGGGATTGTCTGGTTCGTCATTCGGACCCGTGATGTACCCATCGAGTGACATTGACATGTAGAGCACTGATACAGATTTCATTCTGTTCTCCTTTGTTACTCACTTAAAATGATCCTGTTTCGACGTCTCCGGCGCATGGATACCCCTGACCGTCAAGAACCAGGGGGCGGGCCAGGTGGACCGGCCAGCACCCTGGGGACGTACTCCAGCAACTGAAGCCTGCCATCGAACGTCCGGCTGGCAACCATGTCGAGGGCGACATCGGGATAACCGTCGTAGATCCGCTCGTAGCCGCTGCTCCCGGTGATCCCATGGCAGCGGGGCTTGCAGTGTCGAGGAGAACACCACCTTGGTCGCTTGGGTAAGCTCGTCGCTGACAACTTGTTCGTCTGGTTCCAAGGTTTCAGCCGCCGCGGCGAATCCGTACATCTGGCGGTACGTGTTCGCTCCCATCAAGATGGTATAGTCGCGTTCGGGCTGCTGACCGAGCCAGGCGAGATACTCGGGGCCTTCAAGCCCCCACCAGCCGGGCCAGCCTTCCGCGGCAGCGTAGCCGTCCAGCGAAGTAATGAAATCCACTAACAGTTCCTGCTTTGTCATCTTAATTACTCCTTTTCGTTACTCACTTAAAATGATCCTGTTTTGACTTCTCCCACGCGTTCATAATTAGCGATGAAGACTCCTTTATATTTTAGTTCAACAGAAGGCTGCTACCAATCACCGGCGTATTCGAGGTGGTAAGACCTTGTGATATTTTCTAGCCTCAGGCGTCTGAGTTTCACCAATTGGCGGATAGAGAGCTTTGCATTTCGGAGCGACACCGGAGTATGATATTAGCAATGGGGCGCGGTGTCGCAGCTTGCTTCTGTGGGGCCGACCAGACGGCGAGGCGATCCGTATTAGTCAGGGCCACCGTGCTCACGGCGATGATGAACAAGATAGCGATGACCCAGAACATTTTTTTGTTGAGCTTTCTTTTCATGCTCTATTTCCTATCCAACCCTTGTGGCTCAACTTCGATGCTTATTAGAATTTGACGGTTGTGTCCCTAAAGGGGGCGGAACTTTCAGGGTGATGTTCCGGCCACCGGCGAAGGTAGGTTTTTCATTATTCATGTTCACCTCTTTTATTCAATAGGGACCCCCGTCAAACGCGACTTGGAAAGAGAGGAGCACAGGTGAGTCACACCCATACCCTCCACCACGCGGGTGAGACTGAGAAAATGACTTTTTTGAAAGGGGAACAGGGTGAAGAAGCGATGACATTAATTTCCCCCTATATGTCATTCAATCAAAATCAATGGATGTAAAAAACTGATGGGTTGAGGCAGATCGGTGCAGATCCTTTCCTACCTCGGAAAACTTACATCTGGGCCAGGTACGCCTCAAGGCGGTCCAGGGTTTGAGTCAACCCCTCGACCATACCCATGCCCAGGGTTGCCTCTTTATCCGCCACCGAGGCAAACTCGACGTGATTCGTTAGGGTGGTTTTGCCGTTGTGCTCGGTGAAGGTCAGGGTGATGACCATCTGCGGCATCTCAGTGAACACATTGCCGGACGTATCAGCAAAGGCATCGGTGTAAACAATCCGCTCCGGTTTGACAATCTCCCGGTAGATGGCCTTGCCACAGGCATCTTCGCCCCCCGGCCCGCGCATGCAGTAGAACCAGACACCGCCCGGCCGGAAATCCATCTCGCAGACCGGCAGCGTCCAACCGGTTGGCCCCCACCAATGGGTCAAGTGCTTGCACTCGGAGAATGCCGCAAACACCAGTTCTCGCGGCGCATTGAAGACACGCTCCATAACATACTCTCGTTCCACTGCATCAGTTGTAGGGTTATTGTGCTGACTCACCGTTTTCTCCTTTGTTTTGTAATTCATTTAAATAATCGGCTAGGCGATCAAAACGCTCATTCCACAACTGCTCGAACGGTTTCACCCAATCGTAAACGGGTTTAAGGCCCGCCTTATTGATCTGGTAAATCCGCTGCTGCCCTGCTTCCCGCACGTTAACCAGCCCTACCTCACGTAATACCCGCAGGTGCTTGGAAACCTGTGGCTGCCTGAGATGAAGCGCCCCAACCATCTCATTCACCGAACGCTCACCTTGAGCCAACAAACTGAGGATTTCTCGTCGCTGCGGTTCGGCGATGGCGTTAAAAACATCCGAAGTGGTTGGTAAACGGGCCATAATTAAGGATATTATATTCCGATATGGGAATATTGTCAAGCGCAAAAAGCACAAATGTTCGGTTTTTTGGTAATCAATTGGCCTCAACCACTCGCTCTTCGATTTCCCAGATATGGTCAAGCACATGCCAGGCCATCCGGCGGACAAAGTAGCGCGGCTTCCAGAAAACACCCCCTCGCGGCCCATGTTCAGGCAGTTCACCTCGCGCGGCTGAGGACAGCGCTGCCAGGATCGCCTGGCGCACCTGTCCTAACGCCTCAGTTCGATCTCCCCCCGTCTTTCGCTTAAAGCGCTGCCCCAGCCGGGACAAATAGGCTACATCCACGTCCAGCACGTGGTCAGCAATCTTATCAAGATCACGGCCGCCGCCACGCGGCCCTTTACGCAGCTCTTTGCCCGTCGCAGCCAGCACCGCTGTGTCAAAGGCCTGCCAGTATGCTTCCAGCAAGGCTTGATACCGCTGAAACTCCCTGTCAGTGATCGCCTGCGTGTCGGCAGAGGGGGCAATGTCGGGAGCGCCGAAGTCTGTAGTAGCATTGCCCACCAGTCGTTCAACGATGCTAAAGGCAGACAGATCATCAGGGGCCTGGAAAGTGATCTGTGCGGTGTGAAGAATCTTGGCATAGCGCGACCCGTAATCAAGCAGGGCTTGCAGAGCCGATGGCTCATCCCGTCCCATACGGCACCACCCCGGCCAGTCAAGCGCACCGGCAAACGTTCGTTTTTTGCCAATCTCCAGGTAAACTTCAACTTGAGTTGTGGATTGGGTCATGAATTATTTTTATATCCTCTACAACTTCAGATAAATCATTATTGAACTGATGCCCACCTCGATCAAGTTCACGAATAGTTGCCTGTGGAAGTTTTTGGGCATAGAGAGCCAGGTGCGCAAAAGTACTATCTCGTCGTCGCGGCTGTGGTAAAGAAATAGCGGCGCTCCACTCGGCAGCTTCGAAGCAAAGTCCTATTCAATTACTGTCTTACTGATTATGCGGCATAAACGTTATTTCCCATTGGTGCCCGTCAGGGTCAGCAAAATTAGCCGAATAGCCCCAGGGTTCCTCTTGGGTTTGTCCAATTTGAGTGGCCCCTGTTTTAAGGGCTCTCTGCAAAATAGCATCAACCTCTTCTTTACTATCAGCAATATAGCTCATAATAAAACCGGCTGATTTTTCAGCTTGATGAGGGTTTCCGGTTAAACCTAAAAATTCGTTTCGGCTATAAAGAACCAGCTTGAAGTTATGCTCAAGGTCAAACAGACAGTGCTCTTCGTTACCCTCTTGAATTCCCTGGGTTGGCAACCCTAATCCGTCTTTATAAAAGGCAACAGATTTTTTCAAATCTGTGACAGCAATCGTCAAGAAGTCAATTTTTGGTTTCATATTTTACCCTTACCCTGGCAAAACTGGTCGCCATCTTATCAAGGTAGAACTGTAACACACCTTAAAACTGCAGCCGGCTGCCTGTTCAGTCGGCGTGTCGCTCATTGCGCCGCTTGGTTGCATACGGCAGCACGAACAAGTACAAACCGGTGAACATGAGCAAAGCGAGCGGGAGCAGCGTTAAGAGACCCAGCCAGAGGGCAAGCTCCTCTTGTTCCAAGGGGATGAAGTTGACGACGATGTTGACGATGACAAGCACCGTAAAGACGATGGACAGCCAGCGGTGGGTCTGGCGAACCCATTTGTTCCAATTCATTTTGTATCTCCTTCGTTCTGCCGTGACACAGCTTATCTTCGCTTTGTCAGAACGCAGTGCATCGCTCCGGTAGTGGTCATGTGCTCGGTGCATTGGTAGCCCAGGGCGAGGGTATCGAGGTTGGCGAAAAGGTGTTCGCCGGAGCCGAGCAGAATCGGGGTGATAGCGATATGCAATTCATCAATGAGTCCCGCTGCGAGATACTGGCGGATGGTGGCCACACCCCCGCCCAGCCGAATATCCTGCCCGTTGGCCGCCTCGCGGGCGCGCTCTAACGCTGCATGGATACCCTCGGTAACGAAGTGGAAGGTGGTGCCGCCGTCCATAACAACGGACTCGCGGGGGTGATGGGTTAGCACGAAAACTGAGGTGTGGTAGGGGGGCGTATCGCCCCACCAGCCTTTCCAACTGTCGTCGGGCCAGGAACCTCGGACCGGGCCAAACATATTGCGGCCAAGAATCCAGGCTCCGATGTTATCGAAGCCACGGGCCACAAACTCGTCATCCACGCCCGTAGCGCCGCCTTCGTTGCCATACGTCTGTTGAAACGTTTTGGTAGCAACTATCCATTCGTGGAACGCCTCGCCGCCGACGCCGAGCGGGTTCTCGAGACTCTGGTTCGGTCCGGCGCCATAGCCATCAATGGATATTGAGAAACTGTGGACACGAAGCTTAGACATGGGTTTACTCCTTTAATTTCAGATTGTAACGCATCTTCACTTAAAATGATCCTGTTTCGACTTCCCTTGTTTTACCTGTGGTTATTTGTTGTCGGGCTGGAAAACAAGGGCAATAGAGCCAAAACTAAGCAGGTTACTTTCGACAAGCTTCAGCTTCGTCGGAGGCGTCCCGTCCGGGAAGAACCGCCTTCCCCTGCCCATAATGAAGGGCTGGACTAAGAACCGATACTCATCGATCAGATCCGTTCCCAGCAGCGATTGGACCAGGGTCGCACTACCATCAATAATAATGTCTTTGCCCGGCTGCTGTTTCAATTTGGCAATTTCCTCCACCACATTGCCTGAGATGATGGTGGATTCTTTCCAGGGAGCTGTCGTGAGCGTGGTCGAGACCACATATTTGTGCATCCGGTTGAGGATCGGCCCAGGACCATCGCCGGTCGTCTGTTGGGACCAGCCCGGCCAAAGCATGTCATAGGTCTCCCGTCCCAGGAGGTACGCATCGCCTTTCGAGTACTCCTCGGTAATGTACTGCATCCTCTCGGGGCTATTTGTGTTCTGCCACCAGTGATCCATCGTATCTGCGTCAAAGACACCATCCAGGGTGATCCACGCTTTTACCCATAGTTTTCTCATGTAGTTCTCCTACTGTTCAGCCAGTCCAGAATGATGTTCGTGCGCTATCAGTCATTGGTCGTTTGCTTTGATTAAACCCAGGGTCAATCGGACTTTTTCCTCGAAAACCTTTAATGCTGCATGAGCAAACGCAACGGTATCGCTGGCTGTTATTTTCAGATTAGTCAAGTTAAAAGAACCTTCTCCGCCTGGGCTGTATTGGAAAAAAAGTTCCCAGGTTTTTCGGTAGGCAGTCATTCCTTCTGATTGAAACGGGGCCACCACATCATACATTAAAATATTGGGAGTATGGTTAGCCAGGATGCCCTCCATGTCGCCGTCTCGAACTGCTTTTGCCCAACTTTCAATGACAGCCCGAACCTGTTTTTCGTTCACATCGCTTGTTACCGTCATGTCAATTTACCCTTTTATAATGCAAAGCCACATTATTTTTCGTTATACGCTTTTTGTAATTCCGCCAGGTCAAATTTCTTCATCTTGAGAAACGCCTCGGTTACGCGCCTCATCTGCTCCGGTGTGCCCTTACTCATCATCTCATCCATTGCCGTAGGCACGATTTGCCATGACACCCCGAACTTGTCTTTCAGCCAGCCGCACTGCTCGGCTTCGGGCACGGCGGAGAGTTTCTCCCAATAGTAATCAATCCCCACCTGTGTGTCACAGTAGACCATGAAGGAGATTGCCTCATTGAAGGCAAATTGATGTTCATGGGCGCTGTCCATGGCCGCGAACCACTGGTTTTCGAGCATAAAGTCTGCAAACATGAGGGTTCCTTCTTTGTCGGGTTCCATGCCTTTGGGGTAACGTGCAATGAGTCCCTGTTTTGAGTTTTTGAACACCGACAAATAGAAATTAATCGCCTCTTCCGCCTTGCCGCACACATCGCCAACAAACAGGAACAACGGCACGATCGGCGGCCGAGGGTCGCCTTCAGGATTGGTCAGAATCAACTGCCACGATACACCATACTTATCCTGAAGCCAGCCATACCGCTCGCTGAACGGGTACTTATCAAGTGGCATGAGCGCTGTTCCGCCCTCGGACAACTTCTCCCACATCGCATCGAGCTTCTTTCTCGCATTTTCTTCCCGCGACGGGTCGAAATTCACGAAGAATGATACCGATGGATTGAACTTAAACAGAGGCCCCGCGCTGATGGCCATAAAGTTCTGTCCCCAAAGCTCAAACGAAACAATATCGGAATCACCCGACGGCGTGTTGTGGAGGGTTGTGATGTTTGTCACTTTGGAATCTGGAAAAATAGAAGCGTAAAACTCGGCTGCCTCTTTAGCTTCTTTGTCAAACCATAAATGTGGTGTGATTTTTTGCATCATAGTCTCCTTCGTAAAAGGAGTGCAAACCTTGGTTTGCTGTCAGCAAGGCAAGCCTTGCACTCCATTTTCATTATTGGTGGTGTGCCCCCGGCATGTGAACACTCCTTTGTAAATCTAATTATCTTCCCAGGGCGTCATCAATTGAAAATAGTTACCGTCAGGGTCAGCCAGGGTCGCAATCCACATGCCTTGCAGTTCATAGGGTTCTTTAATCACCGCCGCACCACCGGCTTTCATTCGCTCAAATTCTTCTTTGACTTGCTTCGTTTCAAAATTGAACATCACCCGGCCGGGGTCTTTGGCCGCCCCTTGCATGTCAGAGTGTTCCCCAACGGAGAAAAACGTACTGCCCACTTGCCAGCCAGACCACCCCCCCTCCACCATATCTGCTGGTTTACCAATGATTTTTTCATAAAAGGCAGCTAACGCCTGGGGTTGTTTGGTGCCTATCATGATTGAGTTTAGATTTAACATTTTTAACTTCTCCTTTTTACTTTATATTTTTTTAACTGCTCAGGCATGTCATTTCGACCGGAGGGAGAAATCCCCAACTCCTTACTTTTAACTGTGGTGTCCTGGGGATTTCTCGCTCCTTCGTCGCTCGAAATGACATGAGCCTGAGTTGTAACATATTTTTTGATAATACTCCTGCTATTCTGACTTTGGTCGTACATCCATCCGTGGGACAGGTTGCAGCATACTTACCACATTGCCTTCTGTGTCTTGAAAATAAGCATGTTTGCCGATACCGGGAATATCATAAGGTCCCCCCATTATCTGGCCGCCAGCATCCGTTACTTTTCTTACCGATGCCTCGATGTCATCCACCGCAATGACAATGGATGGATGTTGCGCCGGTGTATCAGACGTTTTCGGGAAGAAACCGCCATTGATAGCGCCGGGCTGCTTTGGCCCGTTGTCGTCGGATTCCGTGGTGGTAACAAGCACATACTCGCCCATTTCAGGCCCCAGCATTTGCGTCTGCCAACCGAACACTTTGGTGTAAAACTCTGCTATGCGGTTTCTATCTTCCGCCGGCATTTCAAAGTGGACCACAGGATTCATTTTGTTACTCATTTTTTTCTCCTTTATTTTATAGTGGCTGGTAATAAAGCAGGCTCACTCCCAAGTCAATGGACTCAGTTTTGATGAGCGACATTTTAGTGAGGGGCATCCCCTCTTTGAAAAAATGCCGGCCGCTGCCCATAATAATGGGATGGATAAGAAACAGCCATTTATCTCTGCTGGTTATAGCTGTAACTCACCAACCACTGAACGCCAAACTTGTCGGTCAGCATACCAAAATAGTCTCCCCAAAATGCCTTATCGAGCGGCATCGTTACCTGCCCATCGGTTGAAAGTCCGTTGAACAAACGAGTGGCTTCTGCTTCGCTGGCGGCGGTGATGGAAATGGAAACATTACTGCCGATGACGGTTGGCCCCATAGGGGCGGGGGTGTCGCTGCCCATGAGCATACTGCCCTGTCCGACAGGTAAAGCCATGTGCATAATTTTTTGGGCTTCGCTTTCGGGCATCTGGAACTCGGCCGGCATCTCTGTATAGCGCATCACCGTTGCAAATTCACCGCCAAAAACCGATTTGTAAAAGTTAAAGGCTTCTTCGCAATTACCATCAAAATTTAAATAAGGGTTTAGCGTTGTCATTTTTTATTTCCTTTCATTTGGCTAGGAATTTTTAAATTCCCGGATTGATTGTCCATCTTTCAGGTTGAATTATTGGGGCGGTTCTAGAATTCGATCATTACCACCGGTTGTCTCCTTTCTATTTCTTTGATTTTTAGGCCCCTTTATTCCACCAAAGTTGTTTGGGAAGTTGTTTTGTTTATGAGTGGGTGATACTCCTCCACCTCTGGCGTTTGATAATTGGCTGATAAGGTTTTATAGGCGCGGGATCGCATCGCCAGCAGCGTAACCATGAGGCCAATCAATCCGGCTACGGTAAACAGCAGGGCCATGCCCCGGTCGGCGCCGGTTCCAAACCAGTCGCCCAGCAGGGCTACGCCCGCGCCGGTGGTCATAAAGGGGATGAAGATCAATTCGGCAATGGGGCCGATGATAAAGGCCGTGATGGGCGAGGCCGACTGCTCGACGCTTTGGGCAAACCCAAACACCCGGCCCTGGCGTTCGGGCGACACCACTTTTTGCAGGATGGTTTGCTCCGCCGCTTCAACCGCCGGGATCAGGCACAACCAGACAAACATGCCCACCGCCAGCAGCACGATGGAAGCCTGAAGGGTGAAGAAAATACAAATGGTCCACATCACGATGTTGGCCAGAAAGAGCGTACGCAGCGGATTTTTGCCCAAGCCCTTCCGGGCCACCACCAACCCGCCCACAATAAAGCCCAGGCTCAAAACGCCCCACAAAACGCCCCAAACTTGAACCGAAACAAGTTCCAGGCCATAGGCATCCATCAGAGACATGAAGACGCCGCCCAGGAAGTTATTGAAGGTGTGGAAAAAAATAAGCCCAAACAATCCGGGGACAGCTTGAATGGCCTGGATAGAACCCCGGATATCAATGCTGTGTGTTTCAGCCTGGGCATGGCTAACCTCTTTGGCCGGAAGAGGAAGCGTCCACAGGTGGATGATAACCAACAATGTTAGCCCGATAGCACAAACAAGCATCCAAAATATCCCCAGAAAACCAACTGCCATACCACTCAGGATGGAAGCCACCAGGAAAGCGACGCCATTGGCGCTGCCAACAAGTCCGTTGGCCTTATCTCTTTCCTCTTCGGGAATCAAAATGGTCACCAAGGTTGAAAGTGCAATCCCGCGCAAATTTCCGGCAATGGCCCCAAAAAGAGCCAGCACAATAAAGACCCACAGCGTAATGCTGGCAGGATTGGTAAATTCTATAGCCGGTGTTGAGGCAAAAATAAGCCAGGCTAGCGCGTATAAAACCAAAGAAGCGAGGCTTGAAAGGGCCATGGCTGTTTTCTTGTTATACTTGTCAACCAAGGAACCGAGATAAAACCCGGACAGGGCCACTGTTACCAGATACACCCCCGCCATGACCGAGGTAACTGTTACCGACTTTGTTTCAAGATAGACCCAAAAGGTGACGGCAAACCAAACAAAGGTATTAGTTACTGACGCCGCCAGTGAATTGGCTAAAACTGCGTAAAATAGTTTCGTCATACTTTCTATCCTTCCTCTAGCAAAGCAAAGAGAACCTTTCAAGTTTAATTGGCTCTAATGGCACTTGAGTACACTCAAGCGGGCTATTTCTTCGTGATGAGCATCACCCAACTCAGTAATCTTCATAACGATCATGGTGACGCATCCACTCATAGGTTGGAGTTTGCGGCCACCCGGCCGGCGAGTCCTCCCAGGTTTCCTGCCGGCCGAATGGTGTCAGGTCGAGGTAGCTCCAGTTGCTGCCGAGGTACTCCACACCCCGCCCATTGGTGAAGTAAGTCTGAAAAATGTTATCACTATCACGGAGAAAGACGCTCAGCCCAAATATCTCGCCTGCATCAGTGGTGACGCCAAAATCGTAGTTAAAGTCGCTGCCAAATGAGGAGTACCAGGGAACAGTCCAACCCATGCGCGCCTTGAACGGCTCAATCTTGGCCAGCGGCGCGCGCGACACCAGCACCCGCGAGGTATCGCGGGCATGGAGATGAGCGGGGTGGCCCATGTTGTCAACTACCATAGCACAACCATCGCAGCCTTCGTCCCAGTCTGGACCGAACATAAAATGATAGAGGATGAGCTGGCGGCGGCCCTCGAACAGATCGAGCAGGCTCGCCCGACCGTTCGGACCATCGAAGATGTACTCTTTCTCGATTTTCACCATCGGCAGCCGGCGGCGCTCGGCGTTCAGCACGTCGTGCGCTCGGGTAAATTCCTTTTCCTTGGCCAGAAATGCTTGGCGAGCCGCCCGCCGCTCGTCCCGAGACACGACCTGCGGAAGTGCTATATTGTTCTTTATCATCATAATTTCTCCTTTTGCTATCGCGGTTAATCATCCGCCAACTTAAAGGCTAGCTCTGTCTCCCATTTCGTCGGGTCCGGCTCCACAATCGGGTCCGTGAGGTAGGTTTCGATACGCGCCCGCCACCCCTCGCCTCTAGGACCCTCTGACCACTTATCCCAGACAAGGTCTTTTTCCTCCGCCCAGGCCAGCAGCGCCGCCGTTACCTCAATATGCTGGCCAGACAGTACACCTGTTCCATTGCCGTTTCGTGCTTGATGACAAAACCGGCGTGAGCGAGGTTGGCGCGAAGGACTGAAGCTACTTCGCGCATTTTAGCCGGGGTTGGTTGCTGGTAGAAGATAAAAAACGTACCCTCTGGCTTCAACAATCGTTTGACCGCCGCCAATGGTTCTTCAGAGTGCAGCCAAAAGCAATTTACGTTGATCGCAAATATTTTGTCGAACCGCGCCTCATCCAACGTCGCCGATTCCAGGGCCAGCGCATGCAAAATCAACTTGCCCGATTCCAGATGGGCGCGATTTCGTGCGCTCGCCAAGTCAATTTGTTTTTCAGACCGGTCAATGGCGACCAGTTGCCCCTCACCCAGGCGCTCACAGACCAGGCCGGCGGCGGCGCCGTTGCCACAGCCGATTTCAAGCAGGTGATCGCCCGGCTGCACCGCCAGCAGCTCAACCGCCGCCGCAATGCGCTGGGGAATAAGCGTTGCCATCGTTCAATCTTGGAACTGTTTAATTTTCAGGTTACAGGTTAATCAAGAAAAGTGAGGTCAGGTTGAGCAGGTAAGGTGGGACGTCGGATGGGATGCTCTGGTTCCCTTTGGTTCTCAGGCTCGTCATCCTGGCCCACGTGCCGGAGCATGACCACTGTCAGGATAGCCAGCCCGATCATCACCACAGTCCCGATGACGGAGGTCAATTGCAACCCTTGAATGAACGCCCCATGAGCCGCACCGAGCAGCGCCGCCCCAAGTTGGTCGGGGAGTTGTCCGGCTACCGTCACTGCGCCGCTGAGCGTCTCCTGGGCAGTTCTGGCCGCTTCGGAAGGGATACCGGGCGGTAGATCGGCCAGCACCTGGCTGCGATAGATGGCGATGCCCAGGGTGCCGAGGACGGCCAGGCCAAGCGCCCCGCCAAACTCAGCTCCGGTCTCCGAGAGGGCCGAGGCGGCCCCGGCTCGCTCTGCCGGAGCGGTTCCGACTACCAGATCGGCGGTCAAAGTAAACGTTGCCCCAAAGCCCAGGGACATAATGCCCCAGCCAAGCACGACGAGGGCCAGCGAGTCTACGCCAATCTGGGTCAGCAGGGCAAAGCCGACCGCGCCCAGTACCAAACCGCCGGCGATGACAAAGGCCGGACGCACCCGGCGAACCAACAGCGGCGCTCCGTTTGAGCCAATGATCGAAGTGATAGCGCCGGGCACCGACCACAGCCCCGCCTGCAAGGGCGATAAGCCCAACACAAGCTGCAAATACTGGGCAATGAAGAGAAAGACGCCAAAGGCCACAAAGATGCCAAGGGTGTAAGTGACAAGTGACATACTGAACGCAGGCAGTCGAAAAAGGTCCAGGTCAATCAGCGGGTCGGCCAACTTGCGCTGTCTCTGCACAAACACAAGGCCGATCACAAGCCCAAGCACAATAAACAGGATAGGCTGCCAACCCGGACCCTCTTGGGCAATCTGCTTGAGGCCGTAAATCACGGCCAGTACGGAGACCAGCGACAGCACAGCGCTGAACAAGTCCAGCCGGCCCGCCTGGGGATCACGAAACTCCGGCAGCAGGATTGGCCCCAACCCCAGCAGCAGGGCCATCACCGGCACACCCAGCAGGAAGACTGACCCCCACCAGAAATGCTCCAGCAGAAATCCGCCGACCAGCGGCCCAATTGCGCTGCCGACGGAGAAACCTGAAACCCAAACCCCGATAGCAACTGTGCGCTCCTTTTCATCGAGGAACATATTGCGGATCAAGGACATGGTTGAAGGCATTAAGGTTGCCCCGGCCACGCCGAGTAAGGCGCGCGCCGCAATCAGCATGACAGCGGTAGTTGAAAAGGCGGCCAGGATCGAGGCAACGCCGAACGCAGCCGCCCCGATCAACAGCAATTTGCGGCGGCCAATGCGGTCACCCAACGTGCCCATCGTTACCAATGAACCGGCAATCATAAACCCATAAATATCTACAATCCAGAGCAGTTGGGTGCTGCTGGGCCGCAGGTCTGCGCTCAGGTGTGGTACGGCCAGGTGCAGTACAGTCAGGTCCATCACAATCAGCAGAGTCGGCAGCATCAAGACAGCCAGCCCCAGCCATTCCCGCCGCCCGGCTTTGGGCGGCATAACTTTGTTCAAAAGAGCTTCTTTCTCCTTAATATGAGTCATAATATCCCCCTGAAAATAGGTTGCAGGTTTCAAGTTAAAGGTTGAAAGTTACGGTCTGAAAACTTTTAACCTTCAACTTTTTCCATAATTGGTGGCGTTAAGTTTAACGCAAAGAGGTTGTTTATCCATCAGACAAAAAACCGGTCTTCAATCATTCAAAAGTGGTAGAGCCAAACTGTCCTTATGGACAGGTTAGAACTTTGACCCAACCTGTTCAACTGGCTTAAGCTGTCAACTTTCACATGCGTTTAGGCTATTTGAGGTCCTGTGATCGGTTTGACCCTCCAGCGCATGTAGGCCACAAAGGCGCAGAGAACAAACAGGACAGCGGTCATAATCGCGCTGCTTGTTTCGCCCCTGGATAAATGATAAACAGTGGCGCTGCCGGTGACGATCATCAGCCCCAGCGACGCTAAAGGAGTTAACCAGGGCATCATCCGGGTTAGACCCGGCAGGATCAGGCCGGCGGCGCCCAGCCATTCGGCCACTCCCAGAAAAATGCGAAACCAGGGCGCATAATTAGCGTTCATAATGTCAACCAAGTCGGCGGGTGGAAACAAGAAAATCCACCCATGAAATACAAACTCAGCCGCCAGTAACACCTGAAGAATCCATAACACAATATTCATAAGTTATTCTCCTTCACTCTACCGTGCCGGTTGGTAATTCAGCAGCACCACGCCGCTCTTGAAAACTTTTGAGCCGGTCAGCCGCAAAGCCAGTTTCTGTGTGATATTTTTGAAAACCGGCGTCCCATCAGGGATCGCCACCGGGTCAAGCATAAACTGATACTCGTCAATAAGGCCATAATCGGTAAACAGGCTGATGATGGCCCCGCTCCCCAGTATCGTCATATCCTTGCCGGGCGATTTTTTGATCTCGCGTATCTTGGCCACAATATCGCCGCTGATAACCTGCGTGTTCTCCCAGGCCGGCTCAAATGGCGACTTTGAGAAAACAATCTTCTCTGCCTTGTTCATTCCTGCGGCCACTTGGGGGAACAGTTCTTTTGCCTGAGGGGTCGGCCAGAAACCGGCCATCATCTCATACGTTTTTCGGCCAAAGAGCAGAATGTTACTATCCTGCGCCAGCGCCTCCTCCGAATACTTTGCCTCTTCCTCGCCATGGGTATGCCAACTGGTGTCTTCATTTGGCCCTTTGAAGAAACCATTTAAGGTTAGAAAATTGTAGGCAGTGAGTTTTCTCACAGAGTTGCTCCTTTGTAAATACGACCGAGGACACGAGACCGGTTACACGCCAAGCGAGCAAACACCCGGTCTCCGGTCAGGATTAGCACATATGTTCTAGTATTATAGACCCATTACTTCAAAAAGTCAAGTAGTTATTTCAATATTTAAGGTCCGAAATAATGAACTTGAATTATTACTAATTTGTCGTATAATTTCAAATATGAAAGATCGAAGTTACAATCAATACTGTGGCCTGGCTTATGCTCTGGATATTGTCGGGGAACGGTGGACGCTGCTTATTATCCGCGAATTGATGGCCGGCCCCCGCCGCTTCAAGGATCTCCTGGCCGGGCTGCCGGATATTAGCACTAATTTGCTGGCCGAGCGGCTCAAGGGGCTGGAACAGCAGGGCATCCTCTGCCGGCGCGTCCTCCCTCCGCCCGCCGGGTCAACCGTGTACCAGCTAACTCCCCTGGGGCTGGCGCTGGAAAACACGCTGCTTGAACTGGGAAAGTGGGGTAGCCAATTTGTGCCACCCTCGCCTGAAGGCGCCGCTGTGCTGCATGCGGTTTCGTACGCATTAACCCTCAAAACCTTTTTCCGGCCGGAGCAGGCCCAAGGGGTCAATGAAACCTATGAGCTGCGTATTGACAATGAGGTGCTACAAGTACAGATTAATGGGGGTAAGATTGAGGTTCGGCAAGGAGGAGGCCGAAACGCCGACGTAACTTTTGAGACCGATATATCTACCTATTTGGGGTTATTGCAACGACAGATTCAACCGGAGGAAGCCATCGCCAGGGGTCTTATTCGGATTGAGGGCGACCCCGATGCTTTGCGCCGTTTTCTGGATTTATGTGGGCTGCCCTATCTTTAGGATAAAAATCTCTTTTTCTCCCAAGTCTGGGAGAAAAAGAGGGATGGCAGCACCTCTAACGTGGATGCAAGTTACGACGGGGCGCTGAGGTGAGGGCCGCGGGGGGCACGTTATAATCAAGCCCCGCGACTTTACGGCGCTGAAGTTGTTGTTTCAACACCTTTTCAATCCGCTGAATCATCGGGGCGTCGAGTGGGGTGACCAGCGTGTAAGCCTGGCCAATAGCCTCGGCCCGGCCGGTACGGCCGATACGATGCACATAATCTTCAGGTTGCATCGGTACATCATAATTCACCACATGCGAGATACCGTCTACATCAATACCCCGGGCGGCGATGTCGGTAGCGACGAGCACCCGGGTACGTCCATGCCGAAATGCTTCCAGGGCAGCTACTCGCTGGTTCTGCGAGCGATTGCCATGGATAACTCCGGCCGGAATCTGAACGCGCTGCAAATGACGCACCACTCGATCTGCCCGGTGCTTGGTACGGGCAAAGATCAATACACTCTCCAGGCTTTTATCTTCCAGTAAATGTTCCAATAACTTGAACTTCAGATGTTCCGGAACCGGATACAACACCTGGGTAATGGCTTCCGGGGCCACGGTCTTTTCCACTTCGACCCGCACCGGCTGGCGGGTCACTTCACCGGCCAGCTTCATCATCGGCTCAAGCGTAGCCGAGAACAGCAGCGTCTGCCGCTCGCGGGGTAGCAACTGCACAATGCGGCGAATATCCGGCCAAAAGCCGTTATCCAGCATCCGGTCAGCCTCGTCCAGCACCAGCACTTTCAATTCGGTGAAAGTAACATTACGGCGGGTGATATGATCCAGCAAGCGGCCGGGGGTGGCAATGAGCACATCCGCACCCTGCCTCAACGCCTGCTCTTGGGGACCAATACCGACACCTCCATAAATTACATTAACGCGCAGGGCCAGGCCGTGACATAACTGCCTGGCCTGCTCAGCTACTTGCAAGGCCAGTTCGCGGGTTGGCACCAGAATTAAGGCGCGCGGATGACGCGGGCGCGGCGAAGTGATCAATTTTTGCAGCAGCGGTAGTAGAAAGGCTGCGGTTTTGCCGGTACCAGTTTCGGCGGAACCGAGAATATCGCGCCCTTTCAGAGCGGGCGGAATGGCCGCGCTCTGGATGGGCGTGGGACGCTCGAAGCCCATTGCTTGCAGGTTGCGCTGCAAACGCGGCTCGAGGTTAAAATCTTTAAATTGCATAAAACTCCTCTAATGCGGCTAATGTTTTGTCGAAGTGAACCGCCGCCAGGACACGTCGAGAGCTAGGCAATAAAAAACCGCCTCAGTCATAAGACCGGGCGGCGACTATAATCCGGATTTATTTCCTAACTATGTAAAGTGTATCAGCAAAATGATGATCTGTCAAAAGTTTGGACTGGATCCAATGGTATTTATATCTTTTTAGATTACTCCGGCTATAATTACCTTATGGAACTACTGCCTTCGACCGAACAAAACAACTTAACCCGCCAATTTCACACCTCCCAACAGCTTATCGCCGAACTGGAAACACGCCTCACCCAGGTCACCGCTCAACTCCTGGCTGCCAAGGCCAACCTGGCCAGCGAAAGCGCGGACCACCAACGTACGGAAGATGAGTTTCGCCGCTCAACCGAACAACTGCGCGAGCTGTCTGCCCGTTTGCAGTCTGTCCGCGAGGAGGAACGCACCCGCATCGCCCGAGCCATCCATGATGAATTGGGCCAGACCTTAACCGGCCTAAAAATGGACGTGGCCTGGCTGCAAAGCCATTTAGAGCCGCAGCAGCCGGCCCTGTTGGCCAAAACGCAGGCGATGTCTGATTTGATTGATACCACCGTCCAGATGGTGCGCCGCATTTCAACAGAGTTGCGACCAGGGATTCTGGACTTGGGCCTGGTGGCGACGATTGAATGGCAGCTCCAGGAATTTCAGACCCGTACCGGCATTGAAAGTAAATTTAGCAGCGACTCGGAGGAAACCATTCTGGATGATGATGGGTCTACGGTAGTTTTTCGCATCTTGCAAGAGATTCTGACCAACGTAGTCCGGCACGCCCAGGCGACCCAGGTTGTGGTTACACTCGAAGAGACGGCCACATTTCTGACCCTCCAGGTGCGGGACAATGGGCGAGGTATGACCGAAAGTGAAATTCACAGCCCGAAATCAATCGGGTTGCTGGGCATGCAGGAGCGGGCCCGGCTGCGGGCGGGCGAGGTTCATTTTCACGGGACTCCAGGCCAAGAGACAACTGTGACCGTCCGGCTACCGCTGGATGGAGGAAACAAATGATCAAAGTCCTCATTGCCGATGATCATCCGATTGTGCGCCAGGGCCTGCGGCAGATTTTGTCGGGAACTACCGATATGGAGGTCGCCGGTGAGGCCGTCAACAGCCAGGAAGCGTTGGATCAAGTTCGAGGGGGCGGCTGGGATGTGCTGGTGCTGGACATGACCATGCCCGGCCGCAGCGGCTTTGATATTCTCAAAGAACTGAAATATGAACAACCCGACCTGCCGGTGTTGGTGCTCAGCATCCATGCCGAAGAACAATTTGCGATACGGGTGCTGAAAGCCGGCGCGTCGGGCTATTTGACCAAAGAAAACGCGCCGGATGAACTGGTCAAAGCCATTCGCAAAGTGGTGAACGGTGGGAAATACATCAGCTCAAAGCTGGCCGAGAACCTGGCCTTTGGGTTGGACGCCGCCTCCGACCGGCCCCGGCACGAAACGTTATCCGACCGCGAATTTCAGGTCATGCAACTGATGGCCAATGGCAAAACGCTCACCGAGATTGCCGAGGACCTGTCGTTGAGCGCCAAGACCGTCAGCACCTACCGCACCCGCCTCCTGGAAAAGCTGAATTTGAAAACCAACGCCGAGTTGATGCGTTACGCTATTGAGAACAGGTTGTTTGAGTAATTCCTCTGCCCCCTGCCCCCGCACCTCTGCGGCTCTCATCCTCTGTCACATTGTAAGGCAAATACCTACAAAAGAATCAGCTTAAACCCTACACAGAAATCAGAGTTCCGCTGATAGTTTTCATAACCTGGATCGTTTATACTTTTAATCTCCCCTACATTAAACTGATCCCACTTCGACCTGAGCGCCCCTACGATTCGGATTATGTTATCCGTCAGGTCGTTGATTGGAGAACGTGTTCCGCACGAACCGTAACATCAAACCTACGAAAATAACTGAATTTTCACGTTGTAAGACATAATTACCCAAGGAGAAAAAAACGTGAGTAAGAATCAAAATAGTAAAAAGAAAGACAAGAAAAAGCCGGCAAAAACTATGAAGGAAAAAAAGCAGGCCAAAAGAGAGAAGAAAGAACAGAAGGAGAACGCTGGAATTCTCAAACCATAATCGTCAATGTCCTGATTAGCCAGTAGACAATTAAGAATTAAAGGGGTAAGTAACCATGTCAAAACAAAACAGTGGGGCATTATTTTTTGTCGGTTTGATGACAGGTAGTTTGGTCGGCGCAGGGTTAGCTTTATTGTTGACCCCTCAATCAGGCGAGAACATCCGCAGCCAGATAAGAGATAAAAGCCTTGAACTAAAAGAGGAGGCTGCCAAAGGTCTCAGGGAGGCCAGTCAGCGCGTCCAGGAACAGGCTGCTGTCTGGCAAGAAAAAGGCCAAGAGGTGCTAGAAAAAGGAAAGCTTACTGCAACTGAGGCTATCAGTCATGGCAAAGCCAGCCAATCATGAAGCAGTTACCCCCTGCTGACCGGTCCCCCACCTTTGTAACACGATTGATGGATGATGTGGAGCCGGCTTTACTTGACTTTATCAAAACAAACGTCAATTCCTTTATCAAGTGGGACTTGCTGAAGCTCTTCGCTGCAAATTGGGACACCCTTGATAGCGCGGAAAATATTGCCAGATATGTTGGCCGAACCGTAGCGGTGATTGAGCAAGAGTTAGAAGATTTGGTCGAGAGCTGTTTTTGTCAAACCAAACCAGCAGCATTAATTAATCGAAAAGAGCAGCACCGAAAGGGATTGCTGTTGTACTTTTATAATTGAAAAGAGCGGCGTTTGTTAATAAAAAGAGCGGCACCTCCTTCGCGGAAGAATCAGCCGTCGTCGTAGCGCCTGTGGGCATTGGGGGTAACTCGGAGCGCAGCGAAGAGTTATCCCCAAGTCCACAGGCGTA